>JAABUP010000119.1_pt1 | contig 176247 bp, 177 predicted proteins | sample 5559201 | NCBI WGS metagenome assembly JAABUP01 (sample SAMN10711887, study PRJNA513373) | rock metagenome | isolation source: Antarctica rocks | place: Antarctica
AAGGAGGGGTGAAGGAGGGGTGAAGGAGATGGGAGGGGTGAAGGGGGGTAAAGGAGGGGTGAAGGAGATGGGAGGGGTGAAGGAGATGGGATGGAGGTGGGATTGGGGGGGGGAGGAGATTGGATGGGTGAGTGAGTAAGATGGGATGGGTTGCATCGATTAGGGTGGCTGGAGGGGGGAAAGGTGTGGGTTGTGGAGGTTTGTTGGTGTTGGTGTTTTGGGGAATATGTGGGGATGCGGATGTGAATGGGGGGCGTGGAATGGGTGACGGTGTGTCGTTAGGTGGTGGTGGGATGAAATTTTATGATGGGTTGCGATGATTTGGGTTTCTAGAACAAGGGGCGTAAGTGAGGCCTGTCTTGTATGATTCTAGTTGGTAGATGAAGAGAGTTTAAGGCGGATGGGATGGGTTGGTTTTTCCGGGATGGATGGGGTGGTTTGGGCTAGGGAGGTCGGATGGGAGTGGAAGTATGGGAAGAGGGAGGAGCGGGAAGAGTGGAGGATGGGGGGATGGGGGTCTGTGGGTATGGGTATGGACATGGGTGTAGGTATGGGGGTGGTGATGGGTATGGGTATGGGTATATGGGTATGTATGTAGGCATGGGTGTAGGTATAGGTATGGGGGTCGGTATGTTGGTCTGGTCTGGAGGAGTGTAAGAGAGTGGGTAATGAGAATTGATGCCTTCAGAGATCGAGGGGTCTGAAGCTTTGCTGACGTTCCGTAATTGCAGAGTGTGACATTCGACACCTTAATTATTCGTAGCCTATTACTAAGCATAGGCATCGTACATATCTGTGCTGTTCTTTCCTGGATGATAGAAGGGTCTGGTTGATCGGATTGATATGCTGTGAGCGCGCGATGGGCGTTTTAAGGGGGTATGGTAGGTTTCAGTTTCGGATGAGGTGGATTAGGGACTGGGATTGGCGGATCTGTTGTGGGGACGAGTAAGGGAGGGGTGGAGAGAGGGGTTGGAGCGTTGGTTTGGTGTTGGGTGTGATGGATAGGGTTGTGGATGGTGGGTGCGATGTTGGATGAGCGACCTGTATAATGATGATCTTGGATAGGGATGAGGCGGGAAGATGGTTACTCAAGAGAGATAGTCTGGTTGCGATGTGGTGGTAGCTGAAGCGGTAGTAGAAGCGGTAGTGGTGGTACTGTACTTTAAGTCAACGTTATATTCAATTTTTCCCGCTGTTGGAGAGAAATGGTAGCTCGATCTTGGGTAGCGTCTTCTATGATACTTATTTCACTGGCAGATGAACAAGCGTTAGATGCCTTAGATCGGGAGAGCTATTGCTGGTGACAGGCTCACCAGGGCTTATTTGTAAGCTGGATTGACTAGATTTATCTGGTCCCATCACCTTGTCGAAAGGCGATCTCTCTCCAATAATCCGTACCAATTTCTGCGACTTTGACATTTTGAACCTGACACGATCCAGCTGATCCTAGTCGATGATTATGATTAGTTCTGCTGATCCAATTGAACAATAGCCTTATGATAGGTGAATAATGTAGCTTCTGTGTGAAGCTTAACTGATCTTCGTCCGTGAGGTCGAGCCGGCATCGAAAGACCAGGCAGTCGTTTCCAGTCCGTCAAGTGCTTTATCAGACAGCCTATTACTAACGACTTACTAGCCACTCAAACGATAGTCAATCGTCATCCATGATGCTGAAAGCCGTCTCCACAGCAGCAGGCTTTTCTAGATGATTGCACTTCCTGTCAACGGTTCGCCTCTGACGACCAAAGTAACATTCATCCCTGCGCATACCATATCCAAGATGATGGCCTCACCCAAATCCGCTACCGCTGCATTAAGGACTTTTGACAAATAAGCACTAACGCATTTGGACATTAATTCATCTGCTCGATCCAGGCCTAAGATCCATGAATGTACTCCAGCCAGGAAGGGAAACATTGCCCTTCCAAGATACCAGCACTGCCCAAGAGGATGGACCATTAAACGAACGTACACGGGATAAGGAGGGGATATTGCGAGTCGAGAGGCTGAGAGGGGATTGTTATAATCAAGGTTGCCGCTCTAGTCCTCAATGAAAGCGAAAGCGTGGATCATATCCTTGTGCCAAATAGTACACTAAATGATAATGAACTGATAGTGGCGATGGGTATAATGACGACCGCTACTAGCATCGGCCCAGGTGGTTCACAACCGCACCTCTGGCTAATTAGGCCAAGCATAGACTTGAAGCCTCATGATTTCCCAGCTGTACGAATAATATTGATAGAGCGAGCAATAGGAGTCCCCCAATCACCAAGGTTCGTATCGTCTGGGGATGTAGGAAGTGTGTATCCTGCACTGAGACTGGGAGTGTACACAATTATCTCAAAGTAGGCGAGAATCAGAAGCGCACAGAGGATTTGCTATGTCGGTCTTGATTCCTTTCGAACTCGTGTTCAATTCCTCGCGGCATTGAAGCGTTTGACCCTTCGCTCTGTCTTGATCGGACTCTTAGTGATGAAGGCTTCGGTATTGGATTTGTCAGTAAGACCTACCTAGTCATAAAGGAGGCACCCCCCCATGAACGCTGACATACCTGCGCCAAAGCAAAACCAATAAAGCAGGATCGCTACCATGTGAGTAAGGTAGTAGATGACTTGATTCTTCTAGAACAGAAACTTTGCAACATCTCATAGAATGTGCGATCAGCTCTGTGGGAGATTTGCGCATCGCTAACAACTGTCTTAGCCATGAGTCATCAGATTAAATAAGACTTAACATCTTCCTAAAGTCTTCGACCTCGTGTGCATGAAACAGCTTGCGATGGTAGAGCTACACGCGCTCTGTGGTGATGCACGAGCGTAAGGGTTTGAAGGGGACGTCGAGTCGAGAAGTCGATTGATAGACCCAGGACAAAGAAATCATAGTCTGATAGGGCGAGGACATGCTCAGTCGATGAAAACACGATAATATATATTGGATGCCACGACTCGGAACGCCGACATATATCCATTTCGACCGTGAATTATCGTACAATCTGTCCAACGAACGTTTTCCGCAACTATGTACTAGCAAGCAAGCCTCTGTCAAATATACAAGATACAAACGTTCTCAATCGAAAATGCTGATATCCACATCGCAAGCCCGCATGCCGTAAACGCCTCGCTTCAAGTCCCATCACAATGCAACATTCGGTATCTCATCGCAGTCTCAACCTCCAAGTACAGACTCAGTTCACAGCCCAATAGCCCCAGTCACACCACCCTTCACCCCACCAACTGTATTTTGGGCCTTGTTCGCAGCGTTCCCAGCATGCTTGCCCACATCGGCCGCCTCCTTCGCTTCCCCAACCTTATCGGCAACACCATTCATCCCCTTCCCCGCCGCCCCACCCTTGCTCTCCTTCGCACTCCCATTCGTTAATTTTGGTGGCTTCCCCTTCTCTTCCGCCCCTTCGTTCCCCTCCCCTTCACCATCAACCTTCCCTTTCCCCATGATAGCATCCATCTGCCCCTTGCCCATCTCCGTATGGATCCCCGGAATCTCCTTCTTATTGAACCACTTCAACAGATAATACCCCCCATACCCCCACAACCAGATGAACGTCGCAGCAGCCGTGGTGACGAAGAGGGTGGGGAGAAGGATGATGAGTGCGAAACCGACACAGACGACTATGAAGAGGACAGCGCCGACGAGGCCGATGATGAGGCCGGCGAGGAGGGCGAAGATTACGAGGGCGATTGTCATGACGATGAAGAGGCCGAGCGGGAAGCCGGTGAGGGCGACCTGGGAGGCGATGAAAGACTGCGAAGGGGGATCTGGTTAGTGTGTTTGTATTGTGGGTTTTTGGGGGGGTGGGGCAACGTACGGCGAGCGCGGGCTTTTCGGTAGCGAATTTGGACATTTTGGCTATCAATTCGTTGCGCTTCTCGGGGGGAAAGATGCTGTCGAGCCAGGCGGAGCCTTTGTTGAGCATGCCGCCTACGGTGCCTTGGAGGGCGCCCGTGGCTCCGCTAATTACTTCGGCCATGGTTGTGGTGTTTGGAGAGGAAGGTGCGAGGTGTTTTCGGGCGGCAGGAGGAGGTCCACTGAGGGAAAGGCTTTACAGGAAGGACAGATGTGGTGTCGAGTTTGAGGCTGGCATGTGATGAGATGCTCGATGTCAAGCCTTCGGTGTATGTGAATGGAAAGGGCTGACGTTGAAGAGCTTGCTGTGTTGGAGATTTAGATCGGCATATGACATAATGAAACACTGACGATGCCCCCAAACCGGTAAATATTGACGCGCGTGATGATTGGCTGAGCTTGTACGTCATCTTCAGCCCTATCAGAATCTACCTTAGCCTTTTCTCGATGCCGAATACCCGGTGACGGTGACCCCTTTTCCATACAACATATGTAGTCGATGTATACACAGTAGGAGCGGCAGCGACTAGAGGTAGGGCGCCGATTACTGCAATAAGCAACTTACCCTCTGGCGCTGAGAGTGGAGGATAAGCCACATGTATGCCAAGTCTAAAAAGCATGACCGGCGCAACCAACGGCTTCGAACCATGGCTTCGGTCAGCCATCATCATAGATACTCTGCCACAGCCTTTCCTGACCGAAACTCAACAGGATTTGCACTATTAGTATAGGGCATCATCATCTCAAATTCACACAGCTAAAGCTCTCCCGTATCCATATACTTCAACGCCCGTTTTGTGAAGAATGGTTCCGGAGCCTGTGTGTGCATCGATCGTCTTCATGTCGTACCAAATATATATGTCAAATACAAGGGGAGGCAGACTCGGTGCCGACATGTTACAGGATCAATATGCAGAGGCTTTCTGATCCAGACACAAGCGCTCCTCCATGATAGAACTAGGTCGATGGAGCTGCCAGACACGGAGCTGAGCTTTGCTCTTCCAACCTTAAAATCAGTGTACTCAGGGCTCAACGCGTGAACATGGCTCCTTTCCTCCCTTCTTGAAGAATTGGAAATCGACTTGGATGTAGATACGGAACTTTTTTGGTTTTTGATAATACACTCCGTACTCCAATACTCGCTCGCGTTTACTGTAATAAGATCTATCTCTAAATCGAAACAGCTACGCCCAAGCGCGCGTTTGCCATCATATTCTTACATCGAATTAGAGCTGAGAAGTGCTCGGCCTACCCTGCCCTGCCTGGGTTTCAGAGAATCTAATCATCACAACGCAAAGCGCAAAGTTCCATTATTGTCAGCGTCAGCCCCAGCAAATTCACTGAGCCTTATTTAGTGGCAGGAGAAAGGTCCTACAGGTTCTCTATCAATGTGCGTATCTTCATTTCTAGTGCGTAGGAAGGAGATTGTCCGCATAGACATCGGCATTTAAACTTGCATGGCATGACTTCTCTCTCGCTCACACTCTAATCCCATAGCGAATTACCATATCATCAACGCATGAACACAGATCTATATCTAGATCTATATCCATGAATATCATCAGCTCTCAAGAACCCCTTCTCATCCCAAACCCCACCCAAACCCCGCCCAAAACCCTCACCACCCTTCCCCAACTCCCACACCATACTACCGATCAACCGTACCGTTCCCGTCCCTCACCTCCACTTCCTCTTCTTCATTCAGTCTTGTATGACGACGACGGAATCGCATTCCCCTTCTCTTTCTCTGCTGCATCCTTCTCTTCCTCGATTTTCCGTAACGCAAGTGCCGCGGCCACTTCTACCACTACTTCTGCTCGCGTTTTTCCCAGTTTGGTCCTTGGCTCGTGTGCGTTTTCTGTTATGGGTTTTGGGGGTGGTGAAGGTTTCTGGAGTGGGGGCGAGGGTGGTGGTGTGGTGAAAGATACCGAGCGAGAGGTGTCTGCGAAGGAGGTTATGGATAGATTTAGCGGTGAGATGGTGGGTGGTGGGGGATGGGTGGTGTTGTGGTTGGCGTTTCGATGAGGGGGGAAGGTGGAGGAGGGACTGGTGCTGTGGAGGACACAATCCGCTGTGCGGATAGGGGACGTAGGGGTTTTCGGTGGTTGTGGCTGTGGCTGCGCGCTTGAGAAGAGGTTTGTTGAGATCCCGGACTTTGGAGGATGATGGTTGGCTATGTCGTTGATGGAAGCTGATAAGGTAGAAGTTTCTTCTTTGTCGTGTTCGTCTTGGAAAGATGATTCGGTAGCTGGTCGGCCTTCCAGCTTGGCATCCTTTGGATCTGATAAGCCATCTCGATCGTGGGTGTCTTCACCCCATAGCTTCAACTTGGTAATGGTAATGAATGGCGATAATTTTTCTTCCCGAGCTTGGTGTTTGAGACCAGGATTCGTAGAGTTCGATGGCGATTTCCCTTCGACGTCCTCAAGAGTTGTTCTTGGTTGCCCATCCATCGCACCTTGACCTGCTGACTCCTCTCCTCGTAGGTCACCTTCAAATTTGCCCCCATTGCCCGCGGGCATGCTCTCATTCTTCTCGGCCACAATCTCATACGCGCCATCTCCAGCGCCCTCTTCTTTACCATAGAAGATAGCATCATCATCTCCTCCGCGCTTGAAAAGTACCAAGTCGCTCCGTGCTTTGGCGACGAACAGATGATACTCCTGTAATCGGATCACATACCCTTTGCTTGCCAAACATTTCTCCAGCTTCAGCAGGTAGTCGAGAAGATCTATGCCGAGATGTGCATAAGACTCCACCATTTGCTCGCCACAAGACTTAATGTTGAGGAGTTTCTTCTCGAGACGTGCATCAGCTTCTTTACGCAGCTTGGCTTTTTCTTTCATGTCGTCGGTGTATTGTTTCTGGAAACGTGCAGTAATTTCTTTTCGAAGCCGAGCTTCGCGATTGGTGTTGTTTCTAGCGGTGGTCTTGAGGGGTGTGAGTGATTGTTGGTAGTACTCTGTTTGGTTTTTGAGCATCGATTCGTAGGCTGCTGTGTCTGCTTTGAGTTGATGTTGTGCATTCTTCATCAAGTTCTCCTGGACATTGACATCCTCGCTGACGGTGTGCACCTTGTTTTGTAAATCCACATTCGAAGAGTCCAAGGCGCGAATTGTCTCTGCGACATGATGATTGGCCTCCTTCAAACGGCACTCCAGATGTTCGACATGCTCTTCTGTAGTCTTCAGTTGCGAAGTGAGATCGTTTTTAGAGCCGGTGAGCTCGATATTGAGTTTCTCAAGCTCCGTAATCTTTTCCTTGGCTCTAACCAACGGCGAAGTTTCCGTATGACATTGAGTTTCGGACGTCTCTCTCGTGTGATCTCCCAGCTTCGTGCCTGTCTTCGCCTCCTTACAAGTATGCGACTGAGGTATGGCTACCTTTGGGTTGTTCTCGTTGACAATAAGCTGGTCACGGATCTTCTTCTGTGCTTCGACAAATGTCAGATTGTCTGACAGCAGTGATCCGCCTTTCTGGCTTGTTGCTTTTGCGGACAGTTCCTTCCTGGCAATATCTTGACGGGCGGCTTCCAGGTCCTTCGCTTGGTCGTCGATGATGGCCTGCATTGTCCGCTTTTCTTTCTGCACAGTGTTCTTCAAAGTAGCAAGATCCTCAGCATGCTTTCTCTTCAATGCGTTGACTGCGTCTTCCGCGACAAGATCTAGTCCTTCTCGCGCAATTGTTCTGGAAAACGGCTGTCCTGGTAACACCTTCTTCTTGTCACAGTGTTCTGCCAATCCTACCACCTGTCTAGACAAATTCCTGCCGTCAATCTTATCTACTTCTTGGGTCTCAGAAGCACGCTTGGCCTCGGCTGGTACCCAGCCCTGATCTTCGCTAATAGCCAAAGCTAGCGTGGGTCTGTCACACTCCACTTGCAGGCCTTTGTTCAATTCTTCACAATTCTTTGAAGCTTGGGCCAAACAATCACCTTTCTGAGCGGTCGAGATCACCTCTGCAGGTAGTCTGGGGCTGACAGGCGGTGTACAAACAGGGGAAGGGACTAGCATCGAGCCTGAAATATTCCGAGGATGCGCGCTCGCTGTGCTTGCGACACCGTGTGCCTGTTTAGCGATATACAAGCTGACAAAATTGCGTTCGCTGCATGATTTTGCAATCTGCAATTTATCAGCGGCTTTGCCACTCGTTGAAACAAGGGAAGGTACTACCTTCTTCAGAGGACTGTATTCGCATTCAAATGTGTTCACGTAGCTCAACATCTTATGAAGGCACGGTGAGTTCGCGGCTTCAACAGTGATGGAGTAGATAGAATGACTCTGGAAATGGCGTATGTCTAATCTGATGGCAGCTGCGAGGTTGATTTTGGGCACCTTCAAAAGTCAGCATGATAATTCGTTCAGCTCAATGAGTGCCTCGACTTACATCTACGTGACCAGAACACAGCCTATCGGAGCTAACAGAATGCTTCGGTGTCTTCTCGTAAGTTGTAAGTTGATCAGACGAAGGTTGACGATGCAGGTCTTGCTCGTGCTCTGGACCCACTTCTAGCTCTGGGCTGGCCTCAGGTGCAGTGCTGTAAAGAAAGCTTGCAGTATCAGCGAGGCTTTGTGAAAAGTAATTGACTGTATCAGTCAGCGCACGCCGAGGACGGCTGAGGCCATCTTGCTTGGGAGATGACTTCGTCATCTTGTCATCGGTTGAGGGGTCTTTCATTCAATCAAGTTCAATACTGTAGCCAGGATCAATGATCGTGAAGTAGTGGAAGAGAGAAGAAGTTGAAAGGGCGAAGCAAGCTAATCTACACCGTCGAGATGCGGGTAATGGATTGATTTGCAAGTGGGGTACGACATACGTGAAGTTGAACAATGTCAATGGAGAAGAAGCAAGTGTCATCGACACATTCAGGTAGCTAGCGTGCTTTATTCCTATTTTCACAAATGATAAGCGCTATTGGCTGCAACGCTATAGTCGAACATGTTAAATTGAAGCGATAAGAGGAACGCTTGATCACTTTGGGAACCGAATATGTGAAGTGGTGTATACCCGAAGTTAATATTTGTCACGCGGGGAGGTCTGTCCGGTGTCAAGTGTCATCTGCGACATGTGTCAACCTGGATCCAGGATCCTGTTCAATACATGGAGTGCATCTTGTAGCGGTAACGCTACCCTAGCTTGCTTGAAACATCCTGTTGAGAGATTAACGTGGGGTCCTCGGAAGGGAATTATACTCTTGTCAACATTACCAATGAAGATAGAGACACTCTTCGAGCTCGTGAAGTTGTCCCCATATCTTATATTTATATATATGCCTTACTAGCGAAGGCAGGAACTCCAGTAGGGATTTACCTCCTCGTGTTGCGACTGTAATATCCTGGTCTGTTTACTGGGTATTTGAAGATACCAATGCAATAGGTTGCCCTAGCAAGCGGCTGAGCTCCAGTGTTGTCGTATTGAGTCCTTGGAGAGGAGACAAGCTTGATGTCTCGCATCTATACGGCGAAGTGGAGACAGTGTGTAGAGCATATCCTTGCTGTGCGTGCTGGCGTTTCAGGCTGGAGGTAATTAGATAAGCCTTCAACAGATGGGACCAGCAACTTTTTATGACACTAGAAATTAATTCAGGGAAGACTTACCTGGACGAACGAGAGGCAGGGGTAAGGTACGTACCACAAATATATTTTCCGTACCAACAAGATGTCACGCCGAGATCCTCCTGGTCATCAAACACTCGTGTAGTTCCTTGTTAGTAGGCGTCTGGGGAGTGTGGTCACGCTAAGGAGACTGGAGCGCTGATGGATGTAAGATCCTCTGGAGGTTTGCATATGTCTGTAATCATATCAGCTGATCAAATTAGCTGAACACGAGGGAAAGTAGCTCATTAGTAAGGAGATAAAGTGCGATAACTAGCGTGCCTAATCGCTTTCGAGAAACTCTCCAGTCTGTAATAGTTCTATGTTTAAGCGATGGTGGCAAATCCAGAGAAGGCTACAAGGTAGCTCTGCTTGGTGCCTGACTGTAATTCCCTATCTCTGATGGTACAGTACAGGGCTGGGAAGCCTCTATAAAAAGGACTTATAACATTAAGTTTGCCTTCGCATCTAAATTCTTTTGTTCTTCATATCCTAACTATTAGCAAATGCCACGCTCTTTGGACTCGACGATTAGTTAGTTTCTGTCGTCCACACCACTCGCATGGCAGTATCCCATGCTCGAAGACTTTGGTATTGATCTGCTCCAGACTGTAGGGGCCACTCAAGTCTCCAAAAAGAACCACCACCAGCGAAACCCCGCGAAGAAATCGGTCGGCTCGACCGATCAAGTACTGGGAAGAAGAGATCTGCTAAGCCTATCATACAGATTTCACAGGCTACAATGCGGAACGTGTGGCACTCTCCCAATGTATTGCGATTCTGAAGCATATTTGTAGATGCTGATAGTGTCACATCTTGCTCAGAGTGTCTACGCGTAGCATTCACCACGGCGTGACTTCGATGAATACTGCTAATGATGAACCTTAGCTTTGTGAATGAGGACGTAGGATATTCTGCTAAGACAGTAGAGTGACTGCGATCGTATTGTCTGTCGTCCGAGGTCAATCACTTAATCTTGCGCAGTCACGGACAATCTTTTCTCCGAGCGCTTTACCTGATCTAGAAAGTCTGTAGAATACTGCTAGAATAGCCTAAAGAGCCTTAGCGCAGGCTTTCTAAAGCTTGGCATATCTCAGGTACTAAAGCAAATTCTCCCCAACCAATGACTGTCAACTGTAAATTTTCACTCTGTTGAATTCAAAGACCCGTGACTAATCGTGAAAGTTCCAGCGGCAGTAAGACAAACATATTAAAGTGATAAGTATCGTAAAAAGCCCTGCCTCAGTCCTTTTCACACCATACAAAGCCTCAAATATTGATCGGTACCCCAACAGTATTGATGAATAAGAACCCACAAGTCTATTCCTCTGCTCCTAAGTTGTCCATTCCAAGCATTTTAAAGTTGACGGATGAGAGCTTCAAGCAGTTGCCAGTCAGTATCGCCGCATAATCCACGCCACTTCATCCGTATGCTGTAGACTTCCAGCGGTACTTCCAGTATAGAATCACAGTCTCAAGGTCATGCCTGATAGACTTCTAACTTTCTCGACATCAACGTCTACGAAAAGCAGACTAGATAGGCTGCCCAACGAGGTACTTGAGGACATCATGCGACGTTCTGTTGGTCTCCCTGCACTTCATGCTTTTGTTGAAGCGAATGCTCAAGCAAGAGCACTTTATGAAAGGCACCCTTACAGAATGCTGTCTTGTGCCATACGCTGCTCAAGTATGGACATGGAATTGCAAAAGATGCTTTTCACGATCATATCCATTCGCCAAGGCCGGAAGACTCATCCTAGCAATGAGGCTCTCCATGAATACATAAACACACTCCTTCGGGATCGCTCTACCACGATCAATCTTGACTTCGCCTCTACAGCGTTGTCAAAGCCAATGGACATGTTGAGGGAGGCTGTCGATATATGTAACGACATAACATGCGCTGAGATCTCCTTTATCAAGGTTCGATTGCCTAAGACCGCAGCTAGGATACAGAGCAGTATCAGTAGCGACCGATTTTACCGGAGAATGCGGCATCCATTCACCATGAGCTTCAAGGAAAGACGCCAATCATCAACAGAGCTTCATCGGATACGCAGAGCGCTATGGCGTCTGCGCCTGTACTTCGAGGCCTATTATGAGCCTTACCTTCCATCAAGAATTGGGGAAGAGGCACGAGCAACCACCGTGGACAGTCCTGCTGTGGACGTACAAGTCAGGCCTGCTGATACACTTGGAGTATGGGGTTTGACTCCAGAGGCGAAACATGACTACATCCAATCTCAAGAAGTCTTCTTCTTACACATGACAGCCTGGGAACTCGAAGAGATGGAGTGTGTATGGTATCACTTGTCCCATCAGCCGGGTACGATTTGGTGCCGCCCCTGTCCCTTCTGCCATCGCCAGACTTTACCGGACGACTTGATCGGACATATACGGGAATGTGAACAGCACGCTGTTTCCGGCTACCGGATGTACCATTATGATTGCAACTTCCAAGAGGCTTGCCCCTCGTATCGCTTTTCACTTGAGGGCGACTATCGAGGAGTAAATACTGCTAACGATATAGCAGCATGGCCTGGATCGCTAGCCAGTTCACCAAGCGCGGGATACCGATTTCTCATGGACCGACATGAGGACATTGCTCCTGGCGAGCCGATTAGGCTTATGTGGGTGTCGAGGGATCATCTCAGCGAGCTCCTTGAATGGGGCTACTGTATGTGGGATCGAGAGAGGCTCGAAGCTTGGTGTCTGGTAGATAGCGAGGATGGAAAAACCAGGGCTGTGATCGATTGGTGGACCACGGATCGTTGGAAGCGTGAGCGAGATGCTGACGATCGGGATTATTATAGGCCTCATCGATCTCGGCAGATTGCGCATAGTGCTCGCTGAGAGACACGCTTGCAATAGTAGATGAGTGAAGGACCATATAGCTTGTTGTAATTCCGCATACTCTTGTTTTACCGTCTCATTGACTATCGACGTCGCGGATATCCTCTTCTTACTTCATGGCCCAATGTCTGGTAAGGATTCTCCGTCAAGGCGCTTCGGAGTGGTGTCTCTAAGCCGGCAATGTTTCCCTTTGAGCGCTGCGGGTTCGTTCGCGAAAGGGGCGACGGAAGATATTGAAAAAAAATCCCCCCGCCGCCGACGAAATGCTTAGTCGGGGTATATGGTCGAAGGCGACGAAATGCTTAGTCGGAGTATATGGCCTGAGACTGGTAAGTATCACTCATGTCATCCTAACATGAGGCCTGTACGATCGAGCCTGGAGTCTAGAGGTACGGACCTTCGAAGACGTAGGCTGCAGCCATGCAAGCAAAGTGGTGAGGATCGAAGAAGAAAGTTGTCCCGCGTTTATGGTGAAGGTGACTGTCATTAGCAGAGGAATGCAAAACTCAACACCATTATCCTGCCAAGCCGAAGGACTGGCGCTACTTTTGGGCTGTGATGGGACGAGAGACTTTCTAGCACCAGCAGTCCATACGAGGTATGCAGCTACCTATGTATGATTATCATAGTTTTTAATGATGTAATAGAGAACATTCAAAGGGACTTCGCGCAACGCATTGCAGAACCCTTCAAGCCACCAAGCACCTGTATCCGCCGCCTCCACTTGATTGCACCCGCTGTTTATTCATGGAATTACCTCATGCGTCGCTCCAGGACGCCAATTGCGAGCGCCATTCGTATGCATCTGGACCGTCTTACATGCTGAGGGTGAACAGTGTTGCCATTTCACTGTGCTGCTGTGCCACGTCTACCACCGTACACCTCAAGCACCAATTCTAGCCTCCGCGAACCTCTCGGACTCGAACACGCAGATAAAGATGCGGTCCGCCAAAGGTCCCTAAGATTGAACCCTGGACATCTGTTATCCTGTGCGATACAAAGCCGGCCCATTGTCGAAGATACGCTCCCGATCCAACACCGTGCATCGTTGTCTTCGAAGCACAGGTAGAGCTACTGAACAGCGCCAGGCCTGGCCACCTTCTATGCTCGGGCATGTACAGCGAGCGGATTCAATGCTTCGATGGACCTGCTTGCAACGATGCTGGTGTCACATACGACCGGTTCGAAAATAGTCTCTGTGTTCCTTGAGCAATTGCTCAGCCTCACTATCTGTATTGGAATAGTTTTCTCTAAGCTGTCGATGGCTCAGAATGCAATGGCTGCTCAGCAACCCAGGCAGAGTCCAGCAGGCAAGCAGCTCAAAGACTAACAGGAACACAAAAGATGGGCAAGCAAAGCCGAGGGCCAAACCAAATCGTAATTCTGCAGCACTGCACCCGCCTCCGATCAGTCGACTAGATGAACAGTCATCATATACCTAGAGAGACTACCTGCTAATTAGGGATGATATCGCGCCCGTTCAGGATCTTTCGGGACGTGGCTTCGACCTTGTTGTAGAAGATACGTGCGGATTCGTTGGGGGAATCGTGTCAAATGCTATGAGCATAAAGCAGATTTACTTGATCGCAACGTATCTATGCAGCCTGCAGCCGAAACCCTTCCACAGCCCGAGCCAGAGACTAGCGAGTCGGCCGTCAACCTTCGTGCCCCTTTTGGGATCGAATACCATGTGGATGCGGACAAAGGGCCGATTTTACACTATCCAAGAACGCAAACTTCGATGATCCAATGCTTCCCTTATCAGGCAATTGGAGTGGAGAAGACTGAGCATCCATTAATACCGACCTGATTACTCGGTAACGCACTGAACGACAGGTTGATGGTCGGGTTCAAAGCAAAGTAAAGCAAGTGCATTCATGCTTGCCGGAAATGTTCTTCTGGAATTCTCTACTCAAGTTTATAGGTAAAACGTCATCCGAATGTGTAGTGATTACCTTTAGGTTATGGAGATACTTACGCCCAGGGCTTTGGCTTCCAACAGCTCGTCCCAATGTGGCATTTTGGTCAACAAGATATAGTTATTGTAGTGTCACACCCTCTGGTGTTGCTACCATTTGTTGGGTGTATAATTGACGTGGGAAAAATACGTAGCCAAATACGGCAAAGAATTCACACTGGAACAGCATCCAGTGGTGTCATACGTCCATGACAAATGCCGACAACAAAATCGATACCCCTATACTGAGTTTGCTAACGAAAACCGAACCTGTAGTCTTCGGTGTCCAGGCAACTTCTGTACTTGGCTTTACAATCTCAAGAGCATTACAAAGGTCAGCAACGCTCTGAAACACGCTGCTGAGTGGAAGAAAATATGATAACGATGGACCAAAGTCTTCAAGCAAGATGAAAGTACCGAATAACTGCGGGTAGCTGGTAGAACATGTGCCAAGCTCAACTTGTTCTGCTACATCAATGCAGAAGCCTTAGCAAACATAGACAAAGTCACCAGCACCTTTTCTGCAACCTCTGACTAGTAAAGCCCGCCTTAGCATCCGAATCGCCTCATCGCCTCGAACTCTTCCGCAGCGGCAGAAGCCACCCGAGGAGACCGTTTGCGGCGGTAAGTCCTGATGCAAACCAAGATGACTGTTGATTTCTATGTACTTGTAGCGCTGATATGGTTAATGTTAGACTCGCTTTAATTAACTAGGTGTCTCAGTCCACCGTGCTTTGGGCTGTCCGATTGGAGAGATGAGGTATGTGTTGATTGTGTATTGTGCGTTTATGGCTGTAGATTCTGCGAAACGGTGCTTATAGAAACATAGCAGTCTCCGAGAAAGAGATGCGGCATTTCGTTTATCATAGAGAGACCAGGCTGGCTGATACTGATGGTGGATTGCTTCGCGGACGCACCGTATGATTGTCGCCGTGCAGCACGTGCTGTCGTAGGCTTCTGTGGCTAGGATACCGTGAGTTCAGCGCTTTTATCGTTAGCCATTAGGCGGCTCGCATCTCCTTTGTACAGCTCCGCACTGATCACGTCCTCAGATCACAGTCTTGCTTTCCAGTCAGCATACTCATAGGCTTCTTAATTACTTCGCAGGGGCGGATGCAACAGTCTAACGTCCTCTATTTCGAGAACCCTGATATCTTCGTCAGTGTCGGTGTGTGCTGAAGGCGTGTGTGATTTATCAAATTTCTCTTATTCGAATCCTTGTCTTCAAGGATATTGACCCCTCCTTGAAAACAAGAACTTAGGATGTCCGTGTCTCGCGTCTGCCTTCTCCTATGCGTCTGGAACTTGTGATGGGCTATCAATGAATTAAGAAAAACATGTTGTATTCTTGAGCTAGTTTTACACTAATATCAGGAGTTGTGTTAAAGTAGCGGAACTCCTTTTCTGCGGCCTAGCGAGGGTTCTCCACATCTTCGATGAATCGTCAAAGCTTCTCTGACATGTTTGATGGCAATGATGGACCTGCAAGCGATGCCAATATAAATACGCAGTCGTGTTGTATTTCAAATGCGATAGCTAGTGAACTCATCTTCTGAGGTTAACTCTGGAGCGACAAAACAACGAATATCTCTCAGTATGCCAGCAACAACTATTCGCAATCAAACCCAATGATGTAGAATAGTTTCTCGATGATCAGCTGTACGCATGGAGAGACCCTTGAAGCCTACTTCAGACAGAGAATGCAATTCTAAAGAAAGGTGTCGAACCAAACCAGTAGATATAACATTCATATCTGATCCTTGGCCTGCTTGAGTAAATTTTGTGTCAAGTTCGATATAGAATTGAGTTCATCCTTTCGCCAGATGTTGTGGAGCATAGGTCCTAACGCACGCCGCGATGTGGTGAGGAATGTTGTTGTACGAGGAGCGCAAGCAATGGCAGATATAGGCATGTTGATTATCTAGAAATGGAAGAATTCCCAACTATAGGTTGAGGTGATTCGGGTGGTAAACCCGTTGTCGCAGTAATTTGAATAAAGGGATCTTTATATATTTATAGCAACCGAAGGAACATCCCAAGACTTTGAAAGAATTATATCTGAGACTAGTATAACAGTCCCCCTAAACATAGGCGTAATCGGCCGCTTTGCTATTTGCTCTTCATCTAGTTCTAATAAAATGTACCCTTCCTAAGCAGCGGCGTCGGCGCCGACTTACGCAAGACTAATGCTTATATCGTCGACTCTCGGGCTGAGTCAAGCAGCTGAATAGCAAAGAGTGTAATTGACTTGTAAAAAGATGACTGTTGAGTATCCCTATGCCATTCGAATAGGGGTCACCCGCACGATCGATACTGTCAATACAGCTCGGCACGCGGGCTTTGAAACACTATAAAAGTGCAATAAGCCTTGGTGATTGGTGTTGATAGCCAGCGTTGGAACTCGGTTTGTATACAAGTTGAATGTTCGTGCGTGAGGGAGTAGTAAAAGTGATGACATATTTGCTCCAGTTATCGGTATAGCTCCAAAGAATGCGAAGTCTTTATCCAATGTTGGAACGCTGCGGCTTTGATCTGTTATTGTGCGTGAGAAGACGATACCGAACGTTTATGGTTGAGAAGACCGAGGTCTCGACTATGAATTAAGAGAAAGAATGAGTTTCTAAGCACAGATATGCAGCTCTTCCCGTAGAAGACTTGTTTTCTGTAAGTGGAGTTGATCCCTCACCTGCCATATCTGGCGTCTATGAAGCACTCAATAGATTGTTTGAAGGTCGGTCATACTTTGTGACGATAGGTAGAATTGCGATGTTCGGTGCAAGACTCCACTTCTTTCTAAATAACAGTGCCAACAGCCCTCTGTGGCCGAGAAGACTATGGTCCTGAGCACATTTGGAATTGTATAATCTAGCCTTGAACTCGGGTATCCAGTTCTCTCCGATAAGGAAACCATTCTCAGTGCTCTGGTTAACATTAAACATGCCATACTTGATGTCTGTGAACTTCTCCACGAGCGAATGCCTTGATGAGATCGTACTTCGCGAAGACGGGTAATAGGGAGAAGACATGTTCGGTGTAGGACACAAGGTTCTTCGAACCGATGTTCCCAACAGCCATATGTGGCTGCAAAGACCGTGATCTGAAGCCCACATAACAACAAGCAAGGGAAGGAATAGGCTCATCTATCCAGCTCTTCCCACATGATCAATAGAAATCAGTACGTTGATTAGCTTCTCCGCGATACTTTGCAAAGACAACCAACGTTACGAAAGGAATTCACATATAAGCGCAACCTCCTCAGTAAAACGTCCCCAACGATCGCTGCTAAATGTGATAATCATGCGTCCGGGTGGGGAAAATAAGGGGAAATACCGTTCTTAAGCTCATGTATTCAGCTCTTCCCACGAGATCATCTGCCATCAGTGCGTTGATTAACTTCTTACATGCCAACTCCGGCGACTGTGAAGTACTCAACAAAGACCTCGATCATACAACGCTGTTCGTAGAGGCTGAAGCCGTGCTCGAGGTGGCAGATATGGTCGTTCCTCTTGTCACTCATATGATGATGTCAAGGCTTGTACAGCAAAAACAATATATCATGGTTGCCGATTCGCTCTCTCCGACGCTTGAGGATCTCCGTATACGGATCCTTTAAACATCCCGCCTTGTTGTGCAGTCGTACTACGTTCGTCTCATTTTTTCGTGATAAGGCATTCCTCTTATTCGATTTAATACAACGTTGTGATCAAATCGGTTGTGGATGGAGATATGATGTTTACCACTGCGTACCAATCGGCGAGAACCTTTGATGTGGAGTCCGAAGATGCTGTTAGTATATAGTGGAGAGCTGTATCGTGACTATTCTGATATTTGAAAGGGGTGAGGAGATGCGATTGATATTGTGTACGATGTATGTACAGTACTAGTCACAGAGCTGGCGCAGATGTCATCTCCAGCTAGCCAATAACCAAAAGCGTACCTAGCCTTCAAATAATATAAAATATATATACCACATCTACGCGTCAGAAAACCTGTACAAATGCCATACCATGCGGAGAGATGACAAAATATATGGCTACCAACGCGAGGAGTATCTTAATAAAACGGAATTATGTGATCAGAAGACATAGGAAATCTGACCAAAGAAGAGTCTCCGATCGGTAGATGAGCGCATTTTATATATATGTATGAGAGGAGGAATGGTGGTAGAGAGCGGTTTGCTAGATGTTTCTGTCAAGAGGAAGGTGTTGGTGAAGCAAGTTTTGAGTCACCTTGTAGGAACGATGCGTGAAGCTTATGGGTGTGTGGAGATGAATGTATGATTGACCTATGGTGAATATGAATGTATTTTCGACCTATGGTGAAGATGAAAGTATGATCGAACCCATAGTGAATGTAATCTCTAGTCGTCAAGAACCTAGCCGTCACGTCTTTCGCCTCAACCTCATGTCTCAAGTGATAATGTGCCTCTTCTCAATCGCCAGCACGCTCGCCACATGCGCATGCCCCAACTCCTCCCCCTTCTTACTGGCAAGCAATTGTGCAGTCTTGAGCACATTTTTTATTTCTCTCCCATTCATCTTATACTCCGCCAACATATCCATTTCCTTCTCCGAAAACCCATGCCCTTTCGCACCCATATTCAGAAAGTTGCTCCAGACATGACGTCTCGAGCTCGTGCTCAGCTCATTGTACTGCATGCTGATATGGATCCGGCTCTGGAATGCAGCATCGATGTTGTCGACGCGGTTGGTGGTGAGAAAGAGTATGCCTTCGTAATATTCGAGAATGCGTAGGAAGATCGAGACGAGTTTGTTGCGCTCGAGATCGTGAGAGGAGCGTTGTTCGAGAAAGACGTCGGCTTCGTCGAGGAGGAGGATGGCGTTCCACTTCGTGACCATCTCAAGCACGTTGCTGAGGGAGGATTCGACCTCATAAGAGGATGTTCCAAGGTCGCCGGCGGACATCATGTAGAGAGGTGCTCGCATGCTCTCGGCGACTATAGGTTCGTTGCGTCAGAGTGGTGCAGTGGAAGAGGAGACGAGGACTCACCAGACTCTGCGGTCAACGTTTTGCCTACTCCCGGAGGGCCGGAAAGCAACATGATCATGCCTTTACCTTTGCCTTGAATCACATCGTCAAAGGTCTCTTTGTTAGCCACTTGACTCTCAGTAAGAGCAAGGATAAGCTCTTTGTGATCCTCAGGGAGAACGAGGCTGTCGAACGCTGCGTTATTGTAGCCAATTTCTTTCACCGAGCCGATGGAAAAGGTGAGCCACTTCTTGTTTCGCAGAGAGTAGCCTTTGAGCGATGCACTACACAGAAGCAGTTGCTCTTTAGTCAATGTGGCCAACGTAGGCTTTTCGCCCTCACTGACTCTGACGTATGAGTCACTACTTTTATTGCCATCGTCATCATCTTCATCATCATCATCGTCGGAGTCGGAAGTGGAGTCATCAGAGCCAGGTGCCCCCTTCGCTAACGTAGAAAGTGAAACCTGGCGATTGGGATTGAAGCGATTCCACGCATAGGTGTCGATGATAATGCGGCTGTCAACCTATGTAGTAGCGCAGAGTATGTCAGAAACGATGAACATTTTGTAGTGATATTGAGACTTGTGGTATGGAAGTGGAAGAGAACGTAGGTCAGGGGACATTGGGTGGAAATTGTGCATGGGAATAACGACCGAGCAGACATGTTGCGAATATCGAAAGAGATGAGATTCCATGAATGTATCAAACAAAACAGAGGTACTGCTGGAGGACTCGGTTCCTTCACATCGTGAACAGCGGATGAAACGCTCACTTACATTGTATTTCACCGGGCCCCATGGCCCTTGACCAATAGCGATTCCTTGATAGTTCTTGTAATGATAGCCGCTTAAGTCCTGGAACGCCTTCCCTCTCGTCACAAGCTCATCCTCCAGCTTAATCAGGTTGGGGTGATACTCCAATGGAAAGGCGGATAGCTTCGTGATCTTCTTCGTGCCTTCCCACTCCCCAACATCGAATTGCACACCACCAAGACCAAATGCTTCGCCATCCCAGTCGACTATTTGGCAACTCAGGGCATAGCTATTGCCGCATTGGGTTTGTTGGTAGTTGCCGTTCGTAAGTTTGGCCGCGCGATTCAGTCCATTATTGACGCTGAACACGGTAATTCCGGGCTCAAAGATCATCCACATGGTAGTATAGGTAATCACGCCGTTAAGGATGTAGTCATCTCTCGCTTTGAGGTCATCTCTCAATTCCGCCTCTAGGACTCGGTGAAGGAGTTGCACATGAGATTTCGTTTCCGGATCTTGCTCGCTCTCGAGAGCTTCGACCAGATTCTTCCATCGGTGGACAAAGAGCTGGAAGGGTCTCTTGAAAGTCAATCGATCCAAAGTCGTGGTGATCCCAGGATATTTCCTGAGTACCTTTCCCAGCACTCCTTTGAGCAAAGGCGATTGTACCACGATAGAATGGAGTTCGAGCTTCTTGCGGCCATCGTAGCACTTGCGGCTGCGTAGGAGCAGGGCATAGCGAGCAGTCTCAGCATTTTCGGCTGCTTCTTCGAGATCGTCAGGGTATGTATCAACCCAGCTTGTCTTGCCGTCCTCGTCGCGCTTGGACTGATAGAGATTCTTCACATCCGTGATCATTCCTGGTCCGACGTCTGGAACAGGGGCCTCGCCAGTACTGACACCATTGACCAGCCGAGTGGCCAAGTCTTTCGCTGTAGCGATTGGTGCGATTTCTTGGATTGTCATTGTGTCGAAGGTGTGGTGGGCAATGTCGATCGATGAATTTTGTGAGAAGTGTGGTGAATGAGAATCGTGGTGAGGGAGAAGTACGGTCAAAAATTGATGTGAGCTGTTACGAAGTACGAAGTATGGTTGAGTTATTGTAATTGAGAAGTATGAAATAGCTGAGCTCTTAGCGCGATGTTGTTGCCTAAGTGCCTAAGGTCCTTGAGGTATTGATGGGATCCGCCAAGGCAGCTCTGAGTCACTGTAGCCTACAGAGTACAGAATCTCGCATTAGTCTCGCGCTATAACATAGATAGCGATGATCGCTCCATCATGACTCGGCCAGCTCTGATGCCTGCTTTACTTTTTCAGGCTACTAAGTATCGAGTGCCTACACTCTTGGGGGCTCCAACTAGACAGAAGTTGATACCAGATAACATATGGTGGGATTGCTCACCTTTCGAGTCTCTGCTTTCTCAGGATACGGCCTGTTTCTTGGCTATACAAAGCATCAAATGCTGGGAAAGCGCCCAACTTGAGTGGGCTCTAAAGCCAGAAAGCTTACCAACCTTGCAACATTCGGGAATGTGAAGCCAGTTTTACATGCTCATTGGACCATTCCTGATGGATCCATGAAGGCTTCGCAGCCTTCCTGATAGTACCTGGCAGCAGATAAGGAGAGGAGTCTGGGTCGGCGCTTATAGATTCATTGATCACGGTCAGTAAGTCTTTGCATTATGAAAAGCATGGAGGTCGTACCAAAGCATCCAGGATTCAATTGCACCATCCTCTTAAGGTGGCATTGAGTCAAATCGGTAATGTCTTTGGAGCCGATATCCTTCACTACTTCTTGATCGCAAGAGCCGACCCAAAAATGTCTTCAGCTTCCTTCTCCGATTTCTCCCTCTCTAATTTCCTTTTCTTGATCACCTTTGCATCCAAACCGTCTTCTGCTCCTTCCCTCTTCTGTGCCCTATTCATTCCCACCAGGTCTGTCTTCTCGGGGTTCCGACACTTGTACAGCTTCTTGTCGATTTTCTTCAACTCATTCATCTCTAATTCTCCAGGATCCGCGGATGGCGACGATCGTAGAAGATCAGCGCAGACTCGCAGTGTATTCAGTAGCTTTGGCTTGAGCTCAGAAGGCGTAGGGAACTTCGTATCAATGTAGAAGCGAGTCAACGGCTTGTCGACCAAATAGAGTGCAGAGAGCCAAATCTGCGAGGGCGTGTAGAGTAAATAGGCGTCTGTAAGCAAAGCAGAAGTTTTCAGAACTTCGTTAGCCTTCCCTTTGGCATTCTCAATGCGCTTGACCACATCTTCCGCCGATATAGCTGCTTTTCCCCCGCCCTTTGCTGGCTCCAGGTGCTTCATCTCTTGCTGTTCTATTTGAGTTGACGAGGCTGTACTGTGTGGACCAGCCACTCCTCTGCCAGTCGCCAGAGCCAGGAGCTCCATGTATCCTCCTTCGAGCCCCCTGTAGGGATGTCTTACATCGAAAGTGAACCTAAGACCCTGACACAAGAGAAATTCGGGTGCGAGGACGTCTTCTCGTGTCGCCTTTGGAAATTTGGCTGTAAAATCATCGAGACTGATATAGCTGTTTTCGGTTTTGGTTGACAGGAAAAGCGCCGTACGCATGATTTCTTTGGGGTGATATGTCATGGGAGAATTCGAGAGGTAAAAGCGCTTGAGGTACTGCACGGCCGAAGCCTAGCATGGTCGGTAGGAGTCAGCGAGTAGTTTACTGTAAAGTACGCGTAATGGATTACCTTGACATAGGTACCGAGCTTGAAGTGGTCTGCAAACTGCATGGTCTTGAAGCAGTAGTATCCGACCATCCTCTGCTCTTCTTCCACAGTGAGGCAGTCAACCTCCACTGGACGGTCGTTCCCCCGCTCCATTGCGTCTGTGTTGGCCTGCAGAGAGCGAACATTCTTGATTGCAGCCCTCACGCCTTCAGCAGCGGTTGCATTGGTGGTGGACCGGAGGGACGCAAGAGCTTCCCCGGTGAAGGACCACAACCTGTACTGCGTGGAGGCGCGATATATGTCGTCCTCTGTAACGTCAGGCATGGCAAATTGCCCTACAGCAAGGACGATTTAGTGAGGCATAGGCGAATACATACTGGTGAATAGAATACAACAGATTTGGCAGTTCTCATAAACTAAGTACACTAACCTAAAGAAGCGGATCTTTGGTACTCCCACACTCTTCGCCTAAAATTGTCTTCTACCTTCTACGCCTTTTATATTGTACTGCCTAATGTTTTCATTCTCTCAACTAATCGAGCAGTTACACTTGTCACCTTTGATCATGATGTAAGTCTCGGAAGGAAGCCCGACTCGAACATAACTTGAAACATTGCATCGTTGTACCGTTACAGACTGAACAAGTGAGACAGTACATGCTCCTGGAGAATCGAAACTTATATTAGATTGGGTACTATACATCTAGTACAACAACACGAGGACTTTCCACAAACCGCCGATGCTTATGATAAGAAAACAAGATCTATCCCAGCGATGCATCATTTTCCCCACCCGCACCCCCAACGTACATCCGTCACTGTCCGATCACAGACTTAAGCATTCAATAGGGCCCCGGCTCCAGCAAATAGCAGGGCAGCACCCACAGCAGCGGTCTTCATCGGAGCCGCCGCACCCGTGAAGGCGATAGGAGCTCCAGTCTTCGATCCTGTAAAGGCCGCGACGCCGCTGGAAGCCCCGGTCTTGAGTGAACCGACCGATGCGCTGGTGGCTTTGGACGAACTTGGGAGGCCGGTGGATGCGCGAGAGATAGATGTTGCAGGAGTGGGCTTGGTGGATGGGGAGCCGGATGTGACTGTAACTACCACAGTGACGGGTGAGCATGATGGGCAGGTAGGGCATGCCGCCCCGCTTGCGCTGGGGTAGTAAGGCTTCCCACTGGTGGATACCGCGGTACCGGTCGAGGTACGAGGAGTGGAAGTTGACGCACCAGTTTGTAGACGGTACCCAGGAGGAGTCGAGTAGGTTATACTGGCCTCGTAGTCTGCGATGACTGTGTACAATTCTAGGTTGAAGACCGAGATGATCTGAGTCTGCAACGGTGCTGGGATGCTGGTAGCCCAAGCCGGCGCCGCGCCGGCGGCCACAAGGTCTCCAATGAAGCCTATGGGGTCGCTAGTAAAGGCAGCCTTGATGCTGGTGGGGACAGCCGTGTTGGCGAAGATGGAAGAGGCTTGGGATCCGGTGGCGATAAGTTTGACATCGTATGCCACTTCGTCCTCGTTCACGTAGAGTTTATCGAGAGAATTGAGAATGGTAGTCGGGATCGCAGTGGCCCATGCTGGGGCGATGGTCGGATTTGCTAGATTGTATCCGAAGGCGACTGGGTCGCTTTGGACTTGAGCGACGCCAGAAGGAGGGGCGACGGATACAATAGCGGCGATGTCCGATTTGAACTCGGTCTTTGTAGCGAGGTTGGTGTAGTAGCTTTGTTGATCTACTCCGGCTTGTACATACTAAAGCAAACGTGTTAGTACGACAACGATCAATGTGTATGAAGAGCTTGAGAAAAAGCTAACCGCGACAAGGTCGATTGCATCGTTTTGCGCAGAAGAGAAAGCAGATAATAGAAAGACAGCCGCGCTGATAGAACCGATGGAAGGCATTTTGGTTGGTTTGTACGAAGCGAATGTGGTTTTGAGGGAAGTTGAACAACTGCGATTGTCTGTAACGAGAGGATGGGCAACGATGCTAATGCTAGAAGTGCGGTGAATGAAGGATGATTCTGTGCCAGACAACATACAATCGATGGTATATAAGTATTTCCAAAAAAGAGATTCTGAAAGCCGGAAAGGGGAGCTGAGCTTCGAGGCCAGTCAGCTGAAAGGTGAAACGGGTGGCCTTAGGTCCACAATGTGGTCTGCGCCTTGACAGAGTAACGATAGAGCATTAAGAGTAGAATGAGAAGACCCTCCGCCTGGTCACTAGTCGTAAGCCTGCTCTCCCCGTGCCTTAATTATGCAACAACACATCGCTTCTGTTGGAACGGAAGGTTTAAGGCGGGCCACATTGGAGGTGAGTGGTTACACTGTACGCCTCCTCGTGCTGAGAAGCTTACGTAGAACACGCTCTCCATCTTGATTTCGCATAGTCAACCTTTGCGTTCGACATAGTAGCTATGCTCCTGGGGTGACGGTTCGAAGTCGTAGAGTTCTGACGATAGCTGCTATGCAAGAATGCAATTAGCGTACAGACGATGTAAGATCTGTTGACCATGGAACTTGCCTGAGGTTGTGGACTTGTAATGCAGACAAGGCTGAAGAAATTTGATATGGGCGATCCCCGTCCGCGGCTGGACGCCTGATAACTAGAAGTCATCCAACGCTGACTCGTCAAAGCTACCATCTCATTGGAGAACATGTATAACGCCAACCGAATATCACAGCCTACCTTACCATACTGAATATCTTAGGGGTTCCGTGATGTTGAACGACCTGAGGCTCTGAAGTTATTCAACAATAGAAGCTACCAGCTCACATCACGTGATTGCTACTGCGCTGGCGCTGGCGCTGTTGGCTGTGGATGTTGGCTTCAGCAGCCAGTAAATAGGAAGTATCAGGCATGCTGATAGCAACTTCGAAATATATCTGGCAACTGCAATTTATTCTTGTTTCCCTTTTTACCTGAACTGCCGTCCACCTAGATAGGCTCCGATATTAGGCCATCACTAATGCAGCATGCTTTGCATGCTCTAACAAGGGCGGCCTTCTTGCTCTTGCTTCCAGCTGCGCCTAATAAGGACGTCCATAGCACATCCGTTTCAGACACTACCTCCATACGACAGGACCTTCCGAGGCCATCTTCCCGGAGTGTAATATTGAGAATATGGTCGTGAGAAATATAGGCCCTCAAAACGATGCAGATGAATTCCTCACAAAAACTACTGGAGAATGAGAATCATTGAAGCGAGGTTTTCCATACGGCTCGTCTCAATGTTTGCACCTGGACACAAGAGATCGATAGCAATTGCTATTGCATGGCTTCACGAACCTGACACAACACGAGTGGTGCGATTGGCAATACACGAATGCAGTGGTCTTGAAGCGATAAATGAGATGTTGATGGCCGGGATGCTGTTCCTCTCCGTCTAACGTAAGCAGACCTGAGACTACGAGGGTGCTTGTTGCACAATCGCAGACCAGACCTAGGTCCCATCCTTCATAACTGATAGGGTTGGATCTTTATCATTGAACGACGCTCTCGCAACATTCAAACACATTGCGAATTCTGTTTAATGCGGAGGATGAAGTGCTTCGTGTCACTGCGATCTCCTTCGACTCCACGAGCTAGGAGATGGTCTACTGCAGAATGGTGCAAGATAGACAGCGACGATGCTCAAGGGGCGTAGAGTCTCAACCCATTCGCCAGGAGACTCAAAAAGGTGTTTTTGATAGTGAAGAGGGAAGTCTATACATCTGATGAGTCGATGGGTTGCAGGAATCTATCAAGACCTTGGAGGAGTGATGAACGAGGAGGACCGCGGACCGATTGGCTACGATCCTTCTGCTACGTTGGGTATCTTCTCGACATTTCATGAAATGCTATTGTCCGGATCTGTATAGATGACATCTTGTCGTTATCGTAGTTCACTGCTTGATGTCCGTTGACCAACATTGGACGGGTCCAAACATACCACGGTATACCTATAGCCAGATCTCGAAACGCATGCTGCACAACTTGACTGAATCAGCTAAAATGGGATCATGGTCCACATTTTAACCCACAAATTGTGAATTTCATCTCTAGGGGACGGTACACATGGTATTGTCCTCCGGTCTGTACAGGCCGCTCATGAGAAGGGATTGTGCGGCTTCAGCCCTGGTTCCGTTAGCCAGACGACTATATGATGTCTCCCTCAAAATACTGATGAACTAGATGATTGGCGATGTCTGATGCGTCAAATATCTATGGGTCTACAATTATTTGGGTCGCCCCAAATCGGTGCGTACAGTCGATCTCGAAGTAAGTTGGGGTTCTCAGCTCGCCCTATGTATTTCCCAACGGTGCCTTTGGGCAAGGATTAAACGATTTGAGGTTCGTAGCATGGGGGCCAATGCTTGATGGGAGGGTGCGTTGGGCAGACAATATGCGATTAGACAGCCTCACAGTCGGGAAAGTCTATTACAGTCAATCAAAATTACGCAGAAGCCCGCCGCGTCTCCAGTCGAATCAGTAGCTGAGATCCGTGGACAAGTGAGGACAGTATCAGGGATTAGATGAAGATGAATCCCGAACAGCAAAGACTCACATCAAGGCTTTGTGCCAAGAATCTTCATCAAATATGATTGGACGGTTGCCTTGGGTTCGGATCATCCCATTTAGCAGCCTTATCGTACCATAAGGTACCTAAGAATACAGACTGTGTGAAACCTCATCTTTCTCTCTTTGACACATGTGAGTCACTACTAGACTACAACACTGCCGTTGGACTATCATCTCCTCAATTAACAACACCGTCTCCCCCGCTTCTTCTACTTCTCCTTCACTCATTGTACATTTCCCAGCTCACTAGCTCTCGCAGCTCCACCAAACCCTCCTTCACTTCAGACTGCAGATATTGCTTGCTGCGAGCTTGCAGCAAACATTAAAGCATAAGAGGAGCTTGGGCACAGAGATTACTTGAGTACGAGAACTGCTGTGAGCTTAAGGCCATTGTTCTGAACAAGGCCATCCTTCACAACAAAGCAGGTTTCGACTTCTCGATCACCAGGGCCTGGTCAATCATTTTCCCTCCTCTATTCTCCTCACCTCACATCTAGCTTGATCTACATCTACAGCACAGCTATTTTCAACTTTGCTCCGCTGTACTGCCGAATTTGAGACCACTCAAAGCTCCGTACAACATCTCTAACCATGTCTTCAAGTCGCACTCGCCGCATCGCGAAGGAGGTAGCCGACATTCACTCGGACACCCTGTCAAACATCTTCGCCAACCCTGCGGGCAACGGAGATGACCTGACACACCTCAAGGGCTCCTTCAAAGGTCCACCAGGGACACCCTATGAAGGAGGTAATTACATTATCGATGTCAAGATACCCAATGAATACCCCTTTCGGCCACCAATCATGAAATTCGACACGAAAGTGTGGCATCCAAATGTCAGCAGTCAGACTGTACGTTCTACCATCCCCACGCTCCACCATGTTGAGCTCTACTAATAGTCTCTACTATAGGGTGCTATCTGTCTCGACACCCTTTCCTCCGCTTGGTCACCCGTCCTTACTATCAAATCTGCCCTCCTATCTCTACAGTCCCTCCTCAGCACACCCGAACCAAAAGATCCACAAGATGCGGAAGTAGCGGGCATGCTCACACGAAACCCCAAGGAATTTGAGCGTGTCGCTCAGGAATGGGCTGTCAAATACGCTAAAGCTCCCAAGAAAGATGCTGGAGAAGGCAGTGGTGGATCGAAAACCGAGACGAGGGAGGAGAAGAAGAAACGATCGAAGGAGGAGGAGGCTGCTGAGAGGGCTGCTCTGTATGTATCATCTGATACCGTTACTGAGACTAGGCTTGCTGACTCTTCTAGGTATGGTGGATACAACGAAGAGATGATCAACCGCTTCGTATGGATGGGCTTCGACCTCGACCGTGTGGTCAGTGCCTTCAATTTCGTGGGGATTGATCAGGCGGATGGGGAGGACTACGAGCTCGAGGAAGCTTACATCGGGGACATCACTGCGAGGCTGTTGGGCGAACCATAGCAACGGTACCGAAGTGAAGGTTGATGGCTGCATACATGTTAGGCGTCGGGGCATGACAGCTGGAACAGCTACGTCGGAGTCCAAATTCTGCGACTTGAGCATGCAACTTTCAGGATTTATTCGTCAGGAGATGACATTATGAATGTCCATAACTGCAGCTAGTATACAATCGATGCATATACCCGTACATGCCCCTGCTTAGAATGCGAGTATTTGGAAGCTCTTGGCACCTTCATCTTGCGGTGTGGTGTCTAACGCACCCCAAGACACCTCTGACACAAGAAATAGCAAACTTATCGAGCGACACTTTGAATTGTACGCATCTCATCTCAATCGCATTATTACCCCAGCCATATGGAAATATGGTCCGTGCCTCCTTCCCAGTAAAACACCCCTGACTGCCATCCCCGCAATTGCAGCACTGGCGCAACCCATATCCCCAGATCCTAGCCCCTACCACTGGCCCAGGTCGAGAGATATTCTCCCTGCAGGCAGGCCTGCCACGAGCCCAGCCGGGTTGTTGCAGCTCGCTGCATCGATGCTTGACCAGACGACATGCTGTCCGAGTATCCTGCGCCAACGTCCTCGAGCATACCGCATGCCCCTAGAATTGCCTCCGCACCTCACGACATCTGATTCGCTTCGCTCAGAAGAAGTCGTCATGTTTTATTGGGCTGGGGAGAGCCAAGGAGATACCCTGGTGGTCAAGGAGGACAGAGTCGTGAAGGACTCGAAGAATGAAAGTTGAGGACAAGAGGAGGTACACGGCTGGCTGTCATCTACTTACGCTGCTCTCGGCAGGCGCATAGAAGCCAAATCTGACACTCCCTTCGTCCTGCCATCTGATTATCTGGCTGCTCCTACATCGTTGGATATAACATTGGCAAAACTCGACCCAACATTCTTATCGAGGACTTCAAGCTGAAAAGCAACGAGATCCATGTCGCGTTCGCTGGGGTCATTCACCTTCCTTAGAATACAATCACATCGATATACAGCCATCTTCTGATGAAGAAACGTCTTCCTCATCGCAGTCCAACGTCGAGTCGCGTTGCACAGCTTGATTGCCAATGCTTGGTCCACGGCGAATGTCTATTGAAACGTCCTACGTGTGTAGCATCACAAAACGCTACATCGACAATCCACTGCAGTTGCTGGGCAAATGGACCTCGAAATGTATTGGGACTGGTACTATCTGTTAGGCCTGCTTATCGGCTAAGGTCTTCTACACCTATGGGCACGTGGGTATCTTGCGGTGGCTCCATCACGGCAAGATTCCTACGGGCGGTGTAAGGGAGCCTTGCTCGGAAGCATGGTATTCTATCTATCCGTGTTCAATTGCGGGCATGATCTGCCTTTCAGCTGGGCATGATCTACGGCACCTCTCGCCTCAGCGATGCCCGGGGAGAATCGCTCGCTACCAGTCTCACCAACGTTTACAAACATGATCACAGATAACCCTGGATACTCCTTGCGGTCGGCGCCATCACGGTCCTCTTCGGCCGCCCGCAGATCTTCTTCCTTCCGCGTACACCGATGCAAATCAAATGGCCACTGAAGGATGAGAAGGTTGCAGGCATGAAGCTCTATATGCCTTGATGCAGCAAAGCTGCCACGATCCAGTATTAAGGAAGACACACAGTCCTGGCTTAGGGCACAAATTGCCGTTCTGAGTATTGACGGGATTGCACTCGGTGTCAATCTCACGACATCATGAGCTCTACATACAGCTTCATCCGATGCACCCTGTTCAGCATCTACAAACTCAGTTCAGGCTTGCGTCACAGCACGGTCATCACGGCACTACCTGAGAGTCTTGGTCTAGTCCATGTGACCTTTGTGTAATTCTAATCAGAGCAAGAAGCATGAGATTCGAGGAATTTCTTTGTCGATTTCTCGGCGAGAGTGGTGACTTCAAACCCCACAGATTCTCGTAAAATCCCTATGTGGAATTATGGGAATATCCCATTGAAATCTAATTGCCGCACGGTGATCCACGGTGACAAAGAGCTGTTTCTTTGCGATGATCAGGCACACTATGCTACTGGTACGTACCTTAGGGCGTCACAGAGAATCGGCTGCTATTGACAGGATGGCAATCCGTAGCACTGGCGTGTGCAGAGAAACTCCTCTGCCGCTGCGAATGAACCCAAAGGCCTTATTAATGCATTGGTGAAGCTTAGCTGACAGCTCGCCGAGGCGTCTTCCTAAGCTGTCCTGGAATCATGGGATCATGCGCGGACGACTCCGACCCACTATCTCTATATTTCATGCAGGGTCGATCCTACTCAATGCTTGTCAACAGTTCTCCCTTCGTTGTGGGAGGGCGACCTGAACAGGATTAGGTACGGTCAATGGGGACTGTTCTGTCTTTGTCGCAACTCTAATCTATTTGCAGAGAGATCCATGAATGCACAATCTACGTATGTCACTATCCTGGTAGCGAGTATTGAGGATTAATTCTCTATTAGACCTCGCTATACTCCGTATCAGGGGGTCAATTCAGCAATATGGTTATATCAGTTATCTCGTCTTTTCTATCAACATCCAATCAATTTTGCGCATTGCTCCCAGATTGCAAGGAGGCGCGAGGCGATAGGCATCATGGCATTCGCAATCTGGTTAAGCCATGCTTGGCTACAGGCATTCGAGGTTGCAGTGCACCATTACGCTAATACTTCTGCAATAGGAACGAGGAGGTCAAAGTCTATGATAGCGGTGAGTGCTTGATGTTACAATTACCCTATCGTGGTGGCCGGTTCAAGCCTACAACCGTCCTGCAAAAATATCGCATACCAAAGTGAATTCTGACAGACCGCTACCTCTCCAACAAGGAGGTACCGATTACGTCCGGGATGGTTGCTCGGTATCGACGATCTTTGGCTCGCCGAGGTATGCGCAAGGCGCCTTTGCAATTGATTTGCGGAGAACGCGACACCCACCACGAGTTACCCTTGAGCTGCATGTAAGCTTATTACGTCGTGCATATGCAGCCATCCGGACATGGCTTTCTTCTCACCAATGACATCCAAGGAATCATACGCCCTTCCGGCGTAGTGGTCCTCATTGGCAAGATCGCGCTTGTCGCCTCTTATCATGGCTGCTGTTGCTTTATTTTGTCTCTGGGCTGTCCGGCCACCCACCGGGCCAGGATATGACCATGGACCCACTCTTTCATCCCAGCTTCCATGCACAGACAGCGTTGACATTGAAGAGTACCATAGGCCCCGATATACACTTTCTGAATATTTCGGTTTTCGTTCCGTTCTGCGTCCACCTTGCATCCAGCGTGCATGACTTCGTAGTGACACGGAAAAGGCATTCGCCTGCTGTTACATTCAAGAGAAGGGTATCATCCCGGAATGGCATGATCGTCAGGAACGCATTGTTTGTCAAGAAAACGTCTGGGACTTGAATTTGTCCGCAAGATTACTTGGCTGCGCATCTGTTGACTACTTCATTTGATGTCGATGAAACATCACAGATAGGCTTCAGCCTTGCGCATTTCCTCGTAAGGATCATAGGCGCTGCAGGTGAGAAATCAAATACATGAATGAGGACAGTGGTGTATTGGCTATTGCGTCAGCCTTTCCAGAACCGGTAACAGCTCTGAGGAGCCCAATGGCGTGGACCGCATATCGCCAACTGATGCACGAGAATTGTGGACTCTCAAGATTTCAGGAACCCAAAACCACTCGCCAATGGCCTTGGCATTCGTATCGAGGATATGCAGGTCAAAAGTCGCCGTCCCAGGCTCCACAGTCGCACCACGGACTGTCCAGGATACCAGCTCATCAGGCCCAGGCCAACGCAGTATCGCCAGTTGAGACCCTGAAGGAGGATAGTCGTCCAATCCAATCGCCGGCTCCACCAATTTGTCCAGTATCATGGCGTCCTCACCACAGTTCTTTCAAGGCGAAATGATAATTGGCTTCCGCAAGGAGGATGCAAGTCAGCACAGGAGCCGAGCAAGTGTAAGTCGTCAGTAATGTACAGTGACTTAAGGCGCCGGGAGGCGCTGTCAGAATAGCTTCAAAAGGCCAGCCCTCCCAACATAATATCAGCTCATCAGGCTGCTCGATTTCGAACTCGAGTCCATTTTACAATCGCTTCCAACAATACCGTCCAATCGCCTACCTACGCTCGCTCCAAACATTCACTCCAGTCCCACTCCACCACCACCATCATCATTATCGTAGTACAAGCCCAGTATCACCATCACCTCAGAATATGAAGACCGCCACCATCATCTTCGCCGCCTGTGCATTTCTCCTTTCCATGTTCATGTCAGTCACCAGCCCTCATCACCCCTAACATAAACAACAATGCTGACAACCCCTCAGGCCCGTCTCCTCCAACCCACTCCCACAAATTCAAGTCGAAGGCCGCAACTTCGCCTCTCGCTTCGCCCCCATCGCCCGCCCCGTCTTCCCCCGCTCTTACTACGAGAACGCGACCGCTTCAGCAAGTGGCCCGGGTCCCACGGCCGTCAAGCGTAGCTACCCCGCCGGCCCTACAGCTTCCGCTCTGGTCTTCCGCTCCGAGCATATGGAATCTGCCGTCAAGCAGCGCTGAGTGAGCGGGGTGCTGTTGATGCAGCATCTGGAGTTGGGTCCGTGTGAGCAGCCTCACCTGGAGGGACATGCGACGCTCCCCTGGACGGTTGAGCTTAGGCGGTAATGGATGAATCTCTGATGGCGGAGGGCAAGGGAGATTTTCGGTGTCTTCGTTCAATGACTTGTATGGCTGGATGGGCGAACGAAATGATGGGGAAGCTTGGATGATTTTGGATTGTTAGATCTCTTCATGGATAATGTAGCGTCATTCAAGAATCGCGTCTCTTGTACGCCATTGCTGAGTGGTGGTGGAAATGCAGTCTTGGACTTGGATTGGTATTGTGATATCTACAACAGCTCGATAGACCTGACCTCCCCCTGATAGACAATCAATGCACACAGCCCTCTTCTGGACGAATAACTCTGCACTGGCATTTCCAATGCGGTGAGTTACATCTGACATCTGTTCAACCAGGCGTGCCAGCGTAGCTTGGGTAGCGGTAGGTAGATAGGTTGGCATGATCGTCGTCAGGGATTCACCTTGTTCTATCTGTTCCTGGTCGGCGATCCCACCCCACCTAGAGGGATGAGTGGGTACCTGTTATCGTGTGGGATTTGCATGGGCTGGCGCGGGATATGCATGGCTGATGCGGCAGGCTGCGGCCTTTATATTGGTGGAGGGGGTTGTTGGCGGATATGTATGCAGCTAGTACTGGAACCGAGGCAGATGCTGACTTGAGTTGGGTTTTTGGAAGGTGGGGAGGATGCTGTTTGATAGGGGCGAAGGGCAGGGATGTAGGGGTTTGGAAGGTGGGAGGTAGAGGTTATTAGTGGCGTGCTCCTTGGTAAGATGGGAAGGAGTATGGATGTTGAATTGAAGATGGTGGAGGAAGGCGGAGCGGGGCGGATGATTACTGTGTAACGGTTCCAAGCGTAGGCTGTTGGGGTCCGACATACGGGGGTTTTCGGTTGATTATTTACAGTTTGTTAAATGAGATTCCTATTGGTAGTGGAGTTGGTTTTGTTGTAGTCGGGGCGTTTACTCGAATATCCTATCTCAGGCAGGTCGGGGTGCTCGGGGACTTGAGATATTGGTTCAGAAAGGACGGGTGTCCTTGTCGTGTCCTTAAAGTAGTTTTAACAGGACAGGGTTCGATCTGGATTAACTTCTTGACTTTGAATCGAGCTGATGTGTTGCAGTTGTTGGCTGTGAGATCCTCCTGCTATTCGATTTCTTGGAATTGGAATTGGAATGGGAATATTTGATGTTGGAAAGGCACTCTTGGAAGTCGACAGTACATGTTCATGTTCAATTGATGGGAAGTCCAAAGCTTGGTGCGCTCAGGTCGTGGATATCGATTATTGAGGTTGTGTCAATGGTACTACGATCAAGTCATCTCAGCCAAAGACAGGACTCATCGGGTTGACGAGGCTCGGCGAAGAAGATCCCGAGTCTGGTGTGGTTCAGTTTAGTGGCTTGGAGCATGGATCTTGCAGTCTTTCGAGAAAGAAGTACGGGCTTTACGCTGGAGTATGATTGGTGCCGCCTTGGACGCGGAATGTCATGGGATGTTCTGGTGGAGGGAGATCAGTCGTTGAAGAGGAACGGTGTGGTATCATGTGTCAAGTCCTGAGGGATTGGGACATGTACACAGTAGTCTGGTGTTCGGATCTTGATTGGTTTCTGGAGTCGCACCATTCAAGAATTGCTATTATACGCAAGACATCCTCCTCGAAAGCATGACCCACGAAAGGATTCACCGACAATAAGATTGAAGCATCTGCACTTTAGGGTCATTAATTCTGAGCTACGATCCATCACCATCGCCAGACTACGATCTAGTCCGCTCGCCGCTATCACAGATTATCCTCCATCTAGAATAGACACTCAATCTTCAACCCCTCAGTCACAGAACAGGAACAGCAACACGGATCTTCCTTCACTACCGTGGGCGCTATTCTCAACGCCATGGAGCAGATCGAATTGCACGAATCATGAGGTGGGGATGGTGCTGAGAACAGCAGGTGATGCTCGTTATGCACACCGCAATCGGTTTCGAAGGACCTCGAAGATTCAGCTCAAGCGCCATACTTCATGTCTGGAAGCCGTACTTCCTGCAAAAGCTTGGAGTTCACACTCGTTGAGGGGATGTCGACGCATGTCCAAAAGGAAGTAGCTGGTTCATCTTTCTAGTTACTATGAGCATCATGGTATGTGTCATTCCTCATTCTGAGTCATATTTCTGGAGAAGCCGCGGCTTGATTGAAGTCACTCTGCGGTTGCTGTTCTGGATGCCTGGCTACCAGCAAGTGGTGCGCTTACTTGTGTGCTTTTGCTAGCTAAATGGTGACCTAAGGGGTCTATATTCATGGTCATCTAATTCAGTAGGCGTGCAGAACACTCTATTTCAGGAAGACTTGCCGAGTCACCAAAGGCTGCTCAGCTGCGATTTTAGGCGTTCAGCACTTGGAGGGCTAGGTGTCTGAGATTTTCATTAGCAACGTCACTAAGGGATTACTTGCTGAGTCAAATAGTCACCTCCGAAGGTGCAATCTTGCCCTTTTCTCAGGGTTTAAAAGTTCCTGTACATCAATTCTAGCCTGCTATCCCTACCCATGATTGCCAATCCTTCACGACATCTCGCTTAGCTAGCTTTATTGTTTCGTGGCGTCCACAGGCGCGATCGGGAGCTGTCACCTTTGTTTATCACATTCGAACTAAGGCTCGAAGGACCTGCTGCCTTATTGCATTGTCTCCAAAATACAAGGACTATCTTGAACAATGCTAGGCACAAAGCCCAACAATGTCCTTGTGGTACACACCTCCAGCTAGGAACAATGGCAATGTCTAAACAGCGCATCCACTTCAGAATCTCGACATCTTCCATTTGTCCGAACCGCTCAAACATCTCAATATCAGAGGCTAATCCACTTTACACCATCTTCAGATCTCTCAACATAGATATCTGAAGCTACCAAACTCAAACGACAAGAGTCTCACCATGTACATCCAAAGACTCGTTACCATCAGCTCCACCGCCATTATCGCCACTTTGACCGCCAGTCCCCTTCGATCACCAGGCCCATCAGATACACCCATCTTCTCAGTCGTCAATCCACCGTCTACATCTTCTCCAGCAGTCCCAACAGCAGCTGTCCGGTTCATAAGCCTAGCATTCACGACAACAGTCACAGCCACTGCGGCTGTCACGGGAAGATTGGCAGACAATAGCTCGCCATACCCAGCCTTCAACGCAAGCAATTATCCCCATCGCAATTCCACCAAGCACCATCACCATCACCACAGAAACAGCACGGATATGGTACCAGTGATGAACTCGAATTGCACAAACGCTATGCCGGAAACTCATACTGGTGGGAACCAGACTTCTAGCGGCACAGCTCATACCTCTGAGGATACGTCCAAGGGCCATGGGGAAAGGAACACGACGGGGAATGCCTATGGGCGTAAGCAGGAGACTAAAAGTCCCCAAAACTCAACGCAGCTCCGCTATAACGACCCCTCATCATCTACTGCGTCTAGGAATCCGAGTGTGCCGTATGTCAGCGCTGATGGTAAAGTAGTGGAATCGACGCCATCTACTAACAACAATCAAAATCAAGAATCTTCTCAGCGAAAGGACAATCTGGCAGGTCAGGATAACAGCAGCGCTATCAAGGCGAATAGAGACACAGGAGATGTGCGAATCAAGGAACTCGTTCCGGCGTATGTGAAGGCGCTTGAGAAAGGTCCTGTTATCTAAGATTTGTAAGAATGGCAAGGCGTGAAAGCTTTTGATAAGGGTTTTATTACGGACTACTAGTTATATTTCAGAGGAATGTATTGGAATATAGCCTCTATCAGCCAAATTATTGATGGAAGATAGGTAAATGATTGATCTTTTCGCCTGGTAATAGCATCTAGGTATCTTTACAATTAGTAACGCGAGTTTGCAAAGGAAATCTTTCCTACGAAAGACGTTGTGAATAGCACATATCTATCCTGTAAGTGTATTACGATTATCGCCTCTTTAAGCATGAAGCTGGATTAATTAACCGTGTCAATGTAGAAGAGCGCCGGAATTTCTATGCTTCTCACTCGACAACGTGACTAAAGTATATATGTAATTACTGATATAAGTAGGAAACGCCGTTTCTCTTCTTAAGACGTAGTGAAAACTCCTTATCTACACTACGAAGCTATTGTAACCACCGCCTATTCTCCCCTAAACGATAAATTAATAGGTACTACAACGCTATACTATCATAGATTATTCCCCTTCTAAACGCTAATCTAGTAGATTAAGGCCCTGTCTATCCTTAAAGCTACCCATCGTGTAGGTATAGGAAGATCACCTCATGCACGTGATATTTAGATTGACACGACGGTTAACACCGACAGGGTGATCTTGTTTCATGTTCTTAGTATTATTTCCTACGTGCTTTTGCGAGTGTTTATCGTTCTGTAGATGACCTCCGTACTTCCTTCCACCTACTACATCAACATTCTAACCTCGCTCATTCAACGCGTACCACCATCTCTATCAGAACATCAGTCCAGCAGATATCCACATATCGACTCAACTCGCACCAATATCAACCACCATGGGCAAATCAAAGCAAACAGCACGCACCTCTCGTCCCTCAACCAGACGCCTCACAAGACTAAACGCACTAAACAACCCCCCAAATACCACTATCACACCTCCAGCCCCGGCCCCCGTCGTTGCCCCCATCATACCCACCAAAAGCAGCAAAAAAGCCCGCACGAGCTCCCTCTACGACAAAATCATAATCATCCACGTCGGGCCCGAGCAGACCAAATTCGGCATCCACAGAGCCCTCCTCGCCCACCACTCAGCCTACTTTGCCACCGCTCTGACAGAGTTAGAGCCAGTTGCAGAAGAGGACAAAGACACCATGAGGCTTGAAGACGAAGACCCAGAGGTGTTTTCCCGCTTCAACGCGTGGTTGTACACGGGCGATTTCCGCCGCGATGAAGATGAGGGTGTTTTGCTGCTGGGACCGGCGTTGGATCTTGCCATCTTTGCTATCGAGAAGGTGGTGCCGAGGTTGTATAATGCTATCATTGATGGCATCATTGAGCGTTATTCGAGAGGTCCGGGATATCATCTTTCGATGGGTGATGGGGATATTTGCGTTACGACGTGGGAAAGCTGCGATGATGCGCGGTTGAAGGCGTTTCTGGTGGATCTCTGCCTTGTGTGTCTGGATCTGGAGAAGGTGGTGGAGGAGGGGGGGATAGAGATGTTGCCGCATGGGCTTCTGGCGCGGATTGCGGTGAGGGCGCAGCGGGCGTCGAGGCATGAGGATGAGTTTAGTACGTATGATTTGACGGAGTGGCATTGCGAGAGGTTTCATCGGCATGAGGTGGGGGAGGTGGCGGAGGGGGGGGAGTGTGGTGGTTTGGAACGGGGGGTGGTTGGTGTTGGTGAGGAGGATATGGAGGAGGATTGAGGTTGCTGGTGTCTAGGATGCTGTGGGTGAGTTTGAGAGGGGCTGTCGATGGCTTAGGACGGAGGCGTGGGCGTTAGAGCCTGACGAAGGAGGGTCGTGTTGGTGTTGTCTGCGTTGTTTTAGGCTATGCATGATGTTCCAGCCGGCAAAAGTCTTGAATCGATATGTCCTGATCAACTGATGAAACCCAAAATTGCTGGGTCAACGGATCACCGTCTAAGTACTCGGCACCGATGTTCCTTATACACGGTGTGAGAGGAGAGGGAGCATACAAAAGCGAAGAGGGAGCAAACAAAGTGAAGAGGGAGGCTTGCTGTCACATTGAGGAGGAGAAGTCGGTATAAGCTCCATACGGCACTGCCTGGCCTCCTACCAGTCGGCCATGACACTCCCTCGTCTAGCCCATTTTGTCGCCAATAAAATGTACAGGAGTGATGTCTTGAAGTACTGACAAGCTCGCTGGTAGGCCTGGTGGCGACGTCCCTTGAGCCTGCCATATTCTAGCCAGACCATGTCAGCGATTTGATGAATACCAAGGCACTAAATTTGGCTCCCTTACACTGCTCTCACTGCATTGCTTCTATGCCAGCACTCATTCGATCCCTATGGCTGGCGCAACCACTCTATCTGGACCGCCGTCTTCGTTGGCACCTCAGCAGCTGAGATTCCTAGCGAGGCGTAATTCAAGAGCCAGATCCGTTAGATTGGACATAACAGCAGTCTTGAAATGCCTGACCATCACCATAGGGGTAAGCATCGTGCATCCGTTGCTAAGACCATGGAGATAGAGACCTGAAGCTGGCGAGTCTCTGGTGCTATGCGACGTTTGCGAGGGAAGCTTTGGATGAGTTCAACGCCAAACCCTTGTAAGACAAATTGATCGAGCCCTTCATGGTTTCCTGCTGATCATGATAGGAACTCCTCCTTCACCATCCTGGGCTCAAAGGCTTTCCTTGCCTTCTCTATGACACGCACTCCGCAGAACACAGCCCATATGCCATGCTCCACCGACTCATAAGGCGCTCTCCAGTAGCACCTGCTGTAAGCTCTCCTCTACCGCCGTTCCCCTCAGCGCTCCACGCATCTTCAATCTCAAGCCCTGCCACCAGAAAGAGTTGCTGCAAGGAGAGAGGCCTTGACGCCGAATACCCACGGTAATTCGATTCCCAATTGGCGCGCCCATTTCTTTCAGGAACGGTACTCTCCATCTCGGTTTTCTTAGTGGGTGTCAGTGATCAGGTGTCCACAAAGCTTCAGCAGGCTCACCCATGGTGCAATCGCCTTTGCTAGGTAATAGTAACACCAAAGCCGTGGCACACGTGATCAGATCGAACTTTTCTGGTAGCTCCCCTTGTGACTCCGAGTGATCGAGATCACTGATATTGCAATCCAGACACCGAACAACTAGTCCCTCATTCTCAGTCTTCCAGTTCGCTACAGCCATCATGCCACTGCTGTTCCTCGTACCTGTGACAGCACCTGTGACAGTATCTGTGGGGCCAATGGCTTGCTTCACTAGGAGAGTGATAAGGTTTATCCTGTGGGCAGGATCAAGATTGTGCTGGCCTGTGTGAGGTTGCGCCCGTCGGATGTATTTCGCTGCGTGAAGAGGATGCCCGGAGTTATCGTAGTTGATGGAGTGGGTGTCGTACATGCGGCGGCTAGAGAGGTCTTGTGCTATAGGCATCGTAGTGCACTGTATCGATTTTAGATAGACAAGATATTAGGCCTTCCAAAGGGATGAGCTTAAGTTATTGATCAGTATTGCTAGCCAGTCTCAATACGTATCTGCTTAGTATATGTACAACATGATGTGAGCAATTGGAGGAAAATGTGATGTTCTGTAATATTGGTGCATACCATAATGGCGTAAGAGATCCCACCTTGCGTATGGTACCAAGCGAATATTGAATGAGGTGGAATGAGAAAGTCCTTGTCGCTATCCAGTAGTGGATGCTCATTGAATGCCCCCAACGCCGCGCTGTAAACATGACAAGACTTTGCTAGACGATTCAATAGTTCTCAGAAATAATCAACATCCATGTACTGGGGCGGCAGGCTCTGGTGGTCTCGGTTGGCCCTCTCCCAGACGGTCCCGCAAGATCTCCAGCATACCCCTCTCCTCCTGGGCCAGGTACAGGTGTTCTGGAACCATGATATGATGGGATGTGATTGTGATCATGGACCCTTCATCGTCCCCACAAAGTGTCTTCTCTTGCCTCGATGAGTGTTCTGACTCGTGGCTGAACGACCGATGCGACGCGACCTTCTCGATGTCATCTTCCTTGCCACTCTTGCCAAGGTGCGCAGCCGTCCACCAATACATGGGGTACTGCCGCTGGATGTTGTTGACAATCAGCGAGACCACGAGTGTAAGGCCTGTGCTCAAGGCCACCAGCGGGAGGAGATACCATCCCAGACGCTCGACCTGGGGATCTACAGCAGCCAATAGCGCGGTAGCCCCTGCGGGAGGATATATCGTTTTCGTGACCGTCATCGAGGCCGACGCCAGACCGCAAGCAAGGGCCCCAGCTATCCATCGTAAATTTTCGAAGTTGGGACTGAGGCTGAAGAGCTTTGTAACCCCAATGCCGACGAGAGCGGCAAGGATATGTCCAATGAACGCATTTCGAGGCTGAGCAAGGGGAGACTCAATGGCATTGTATTCGAGGATCGCTGCAGCGCCCTGGAAATAATGAGCAACATCAAATGCAATTTGGATGTATGACGTACAAAGCTTGCGATGAGTAGAGGACCTCCAAGGTTATGTATCGCAGGTATCATGAATGTTGCCTCGATTGCGATGACACCGACAAAGGCACCTAAGAAGGCCCATCCTGCAACGAGGAGGTTGCCAGTCTGCCTCCGCGGCATTTCTCGATGCCCTAGAAAGTGCGATATTGGCTTTGGGAGGAGGTGAATATGGTTTTGTGGGACGTAAGAGTTGATGTAGACATCGATATCAAAATGCCAGTCCTTTGCCTCTGGTAGATACATTCCGTCCGCCTTGCAGCACATCGAGACATGTTCTGCTCCAACGTGATGAAGGGTATATTATAAAAGACGGTGCCACCCCTGTCGCTGTGTCCCAAGATGACGAGGTCCATTGATATGAAGGGGCCGTGGCGGGGTTTGCGGAGAACCGCAGGCACGCGTAAAGCATCCTGGAGAATGTTTTGCCTCTGTGCACGGAAAGCCGCACCGATGGATGAGTTTGGCAGATGCGACAGGCGCGATGACACAGAGAAATGCAAAAAGAGGCTCAACTGAGTTTCTGCAGCGTAATATGACGTTTGTCGATGGCTATTCAGTACTCAATACCTCGGACTAGCAAAGGAACCATGGTAGAGGATACGTCTGACTATTGACCATCGTCGATATGTGAATCTAGATATCTGTCTCCTGTGAGAAGTGATGTTCTCCGACATTGACTGGAGGACTAGTGGACTAGCATCCTTGTCGCGTCCAGAATAGGGACCTATCCAGATGAAATCATCTTATCCTAGAGGACCTATCCGAGCGTGACCTATCCGAACGTGACCTATTCTACTCGTATGATTTATCTCTATGATGGTCGAGTACATCTAAGCGATGAAGTAGAAGAATACCTTTGTATCACCATTTGGGTATCCAAATCACGTAGATACACAACAACCTATATACCTCGAGGCCGAACTGGAGGTGGTCCTAAGGATCTTTGTGAAGGATAGAATTGTCTCGCTCACAAGTTTCTCCCTTTTCGACTGCGACCAGATATTGGACTTTGTGTGTGAGGCTTCAGCCAATCGATAAGGCCCCGCCATCCCACGAAAAATTACTCGCCTTCCTAGCTACAACTTGTAGTCGTCTCACACCTCACCATGGTTTCCTCTTCGAAAGCGGCCCGTATGGCCAAGAAGGCCGAGGATGGCAAGGATAAGAAGAAGACTGCCACATCAAAACTCTCCTCAACTGCCGCCTCAAAGAATGGATCCTCGGCGTCGTCAGTCAACGGCGATGAGACCCCTCCTCTTATGGATGGCGATGGCAACCCACTTCCCGATGACGAACAGCCCGCGACCACAGAAGCCAAGATGTCGACGGTCAAGAAGCTAACAGACCAGATGGACAAGCATGGGTTGTCGGACAGAGTCACAACCGGTGTGCTAGCTTCGCTGGCTGCCAGCAGAGATGTCAAGATCACCTCTGCATCCTTGGTCTTTCACGGCAAGGTCCTCATCACGGATACCACATTAGAGCTCAACTACGGCCGGAGATACGGTCTATTGGGGGAGAATGGGTGCGGAAAGTCAACGATACTGAAGGCCATCGATAAGCGGGAATACCCAATACCGGATCATATTGATATCTACTTGTTGAACGAGGGAGCGCCCCCCAGCGATCTCGGTGCACTTGAATGGGTTGTTCGAGAAGCGGAGCGTGAGATGGAGCGGCTGGACAAGCAAGCTGAACAGATTTTGGAAGACAATGGTCCTGAAGACCCGATATTGATGGATCTTTACGAAGTGAGTCTTCTCTCCCTGAACCAGAGCGCAAGCTGGATCGCAAAGCTAACTTCCACAGCGTATGGAAACGATGGATCCTTCAACCTTCCAAACTCGGGCCTCCCTCATCCTCACGGGTCTCGGCTTCAACAAAAAGACCATTCACAAGATGACAAAAGACATGTCTGGAGGCTGGCGTATGCGGGTGGCTTTGGCCAAAGCACTCTTCGTCAAACCTTCACTCCTTCTACTCGACGATCCGACGGCACATTTAGACTTGGAGGCTTGCGTGTGGCTGGAAGAATACCTGAAGAAATGGGACCGCACGTTGATATTGGTCTCTCATAGTATGGACTTCATCAACGGTGTCTGTTCCAATATGATTGATATGCGCGGGAGACAGCTAATCTACTATGGTGGAAACTACGATTCCTACATCAAGACTAGAACGGAACAAGAGACGAACCAGATGAAGGCATACGCGAAGCAGCAAGAAGAGATCGTCCACATCAAAAAGTTCATTGCATCAGCCGGTACCTATGCAAATTTGGTCCGACAAGCAAAATCACGGCAAAAGATTCTCGACAAGATGGAGGCGGATGGTTTCATTCAGAAGGTGGCTGAAGACCGGGTCTTCACTTTCCGTTTCGCAGATGTCGAAAAGCTCCCACCTCCAGTTCTTTCCTTTGACGATGTTACCTTCTCATACTCTGGTAATGCTAAAGATGATCTCTACAAAAACCTCGACCTGGGAGTGGACATGGACAGCCGAACAGCTCTGGTTGGCCCTAATGGTGTTGGCAAATCTACTCTCCTCCGTCTCATGACCGGCAAGCTCACTCCTACCAGCGGGGTTGTGTCGAGACATACCCACTTGAAGCTTGGTGTGTACAGCCAGCACTCTGCGGAGCAACTGGACTTGACCAAATCTGCACTCGACTTTGTGCGAGATAAGTACTCCGATAAGAACCAGGATTACCAGTACTGGAGACAACAACTCGGTCGGTACGGACTTTCTGGTGAATCGCAGACGGCTCTTATGGGGACTCTGTCTGAAGGCCAAAAGAGCAGGATCGTGTTTGCATTGCTGGCTATCGATGGGCCAAACATGCTGCTGCTAGATGAGCCGACTAACGGGTTGGATATTCCCACCATCGATTCACTGGCGGACGCGATCAATGCTTTCAGCGGCGGTGTGGTAGTCGTCTCTCACGACTTCAGGTATGTCACTTTCGAAATCGATCTGCATTCCCATAATGACTGTGACCTTCAGATTACTCGATAAAATTGCAAAAGACATCATGGTGTGCGAGAACAAAACCATCAGGAGGTGGGACGGACCGATCGGCGAATACAAGAGCCACCTGCGCAAGAAAATGGTCACGATGGGGCAGGTCTAGGTCCTGCAACAGCATATGGAATCAGGAGAACAGGCGGCATGTAGTGATGGATATATCACGGAACGAGGTTTGGTCCTGATGGGTGATTATGCTCACGATTGACCTCTACACGCGCACAGACACGTTATGCGTCAATGAAGGTCTGGTAATTAGAGGCGTTTTTAGACGGCTGAGTTGAATTACCCATTACCAATGAAAAGCATCATCTACTATTCGTCCACGTACAATCTGCTACTTCCAGATCTAGGTTCTTATATCTCATCCAGAAGTCGAAACACGCCTCGCCTGCAACTCCTCTGCCGTCATGGATATCGAACCCCGTCCTCCCAACCCCAACCCAGGTCCCTATCCCCATCATCCACCGCAACCATCCATCCTCCGTACCTCCCACAAACAAAATACACCCATTTTTCACATTCTCACAGCAAACTACACGCATCTCCAGACCAACAATACACCATTCAGCTACCTATCCTAATCTACATACCCAACCCCTCCACTCTCAAACCACTCCTATACCACTCATCCCACGTTGAGGTCATTCCTGTCTGCCAACTACTCTCCTATCCTTCCTTGAAGACTCTGACCCTGTTTGCTTGCTTACTTCTCCTAAAGACAAAAACGCAGTAGAAGCCAAGTGGATAGATCTTGCTAGGTTAGTATGTAGGCCCATGTCTTAGAGGCGTAGATAATCTCTTCCTCGGCAGTGCAATAGACTTATGGGTCCCATACAATAACTTCTTCGGTTTTTATAGAACTGATCCCATACAGGATGGTGGGGTCAGGTCTGGTCTGCTGATTTGGTTGTGGTGTGTGTCTAATTTATTTGACGTTAAGACTGTTATGGTATCTTCAATGATAGGTAAGAGATATGCGTTCTCTAAGGGCGAAAAGTATGGCTTTTCATGAAGGATGAGCGCTAAGCCTGTCCTGATCTGTCACTTTGCGAGGTGAATGCTGAGGCAAGCGCTTGAGAAGCGGTTGGTATTTTCGCAATGAATGTTCTTCCATGCCCGCAATTGTATAGGAAGTGTTATGTGTTACTTTCATAATGAGGTGGTACTACACTGATTTGACCCTATAAGTTTTGGGTCTTGTCTCTTGTGTACGGGATGAGTGCTGCGATAGATCGATCCGCGGGCAATTAGACATCGAATTAATTCCTGGACCATTCCATTTGGTTGGTATTGTCGATCTGTGGGTCGTAGCGTGGTATCGGTTCTCAGACTAGTGATATTGGTCCTGGAGCTGGCGTCTTTCTTGTGGGTTTCTGTTGGTCTTGAGCGTTTTATTCGAGGGGCTCTTCGAGGTTGTGCCTGGTGAGCGTTTTTCGTGAAGGGACGTGTTTTTGTATACTGAATGTTGAGCTGTGGAAAATTGGGTTTTTTGGAATGATTGTAGTAAATGATGTTCACGTGCTGCTTTTGGGCTTTTGTGTGCGGTATCTGTTGGCGGTGTTGGTGGAGCGTGTCGGTTTCTCTGGATATGGACGGGAGGTACGTGCGTCTTCGATCGTTGACTTTTCGAAAGAAAATATGATGTGACTGCTCTTGTGTAGCCATGTGTGATGGGAGTAGGGCACCCGGCTTGTTGACCTCTAGGTCAATAACTTCCATGCTCGGGTTGTGGAATATCAAGAAACCTAGGTAAAGTGTACACTTCCGAATATATTTTTATAGTATAAATGGGGGATCAGTACGATTAAGCATGCTCTTTCGATCCTACCATTTGGACTTGTGGCATGTATATACCAATCGACTAATATAGATTATTCTGATAGCGTTGCCTACCTGGCCTAAATCTCGAAGGATGTCTCGAAGTTGAGGTCCTGCAATCTGCGTCCGGGGTTCAAAGACGGTGGACTTTCTTTAGAGAGTGTAGAAATTAGAGACTTAACGAGGCCCTGGAGGGTTGAAAAGCAAGCGGTGAGGGGATGTTGGATAGCGCTTTGAGTTCGTGTTATGGCAATAATGATTTGGTTCACTCAAGGTGATGATTCGCTTGATCGTGCTTTATTGAGATTGGATTGGCATTATAAAAAGAACTGTTGTTCGTATGAGGTCGTGGATCTTCTGCTTCAAGTTTCATCTGGAGAGATGGCCTTAAAGAGCAGAACGGCTGAAAAGTTGGAAGAAGCCTTTGCTGAGTTCGTATCTGCGACTTCTTATATATATATACAGTTGAGCTGTGATGCCTGACTTGTATAGTAGTCATGATTAGACTCTCTTAGTGTTGAGATGATCTTCTCGTGAGCGTCAACTTACTCCCGCCATCAAATCTATGTCCTCTTGGGATGCTCGCCGTTGGTAAAATGCCGGCTAGGCCATCACTGACTCCAGAGCTCTTAGCCGCGAGGAATGAGCGCGAGGTTGTAAGAAGAAGAGAAGCCGATGGGCTTGAACGCACGCATTGAAGCATCTGCACGAGCGAGCTTCTCAGAAAGACAAGGTGCGGACCTGAACGGAGCCAAGGATGCAAAGGAAGGCAGAAATATAGTGGTGATGAAGCCGATAGAAATGACAGGAGATTGGATAGCTGTCGGTATTCATGATGTTCCAGGCACCATAGGTTCACCTTCGACGTGAAGTCATCCGTCAGAGCAGTATCGACATATACATACGCCGATGATTCGACGACAAAAGTCAAGTGTTCTAGATTGTTAATCAGCGCGTTGACTGGGAGCAAAAATCTGTGAGTGAGCTCTCAAGGTCGTCTACACTCTCTTCCTCGACTCCTTTTACTCCTTATAATATTCTTATCAACTCAAGGACCTTGGACGAGTACAAGATCAGTATTCTAGCCCTTCGAGACAACATGCGTATCGTCCGTGCAACTCCAGTCCCTACTGTTTTGGTGGTCTCGAATGATGTTGCACTGTCTAGTAATGCTAGATCCTCGCTGTGTTGACAATATTTTCGATTTTTTCACAGGATGGTAGGTAATCATCTTATATGTCAGGGATTGATGGAGATTCTCCCAAGTGAAGTTCAGCGGAAATTGCAGATTCTGATGGTGGACTCGTCTTGAGCTCTGTAACATCGCCATCGATTTCATATATCGCTTGGACACTTTCCTCGCGCAATGGCAGAGTCTGTTCTGATCTGCACTGCATCGATGTACAGACGAGTGCTGCAATATTTGCAACGCTGCTGGGTATACTTGGGCTCTGTCTGAGCGCACATCGTGACGCTGGTATCATCGTCGCATTTCCATGTTGAACTCGTAGGTAGTTACTCCTGAGTACAATACCTTGAGGAAGAACATGCATCCGGGCTTGTTCCAGAATAATCAGAATTTCCTCCTCGGTCTGTTTCTGGCACTCTCAGATATCCGAAATCTCTCACCATCAGGTCTTTACAGTCAGTGAAGGTTGAAATAGGTGATAGGATCGTTACGGTGTTCGAGGTCAAATATAATCTCCTCTTTTTGGCGAGTATTTATGCCTTCGTCCTGGATGAGGAATATGGGCGTATATGAGACGAAAAACTTCGATGATGCTCTATTCATCGCGATTAATAATGAGATCAAGTATAGTTCGGTCTTTACTGTGACTGGTGATGAAAGTTTTTCTCAAATGTAAAAATGCTGTACCATACCGATGAATAACGCACCGACTCTGGCTAGATCTGTATTGTTCCCAGCGATAGGAGCTTATTGAGATTGACTAACGCTACCTTCAGCTTCGATTCTTTGAATATATACGAGTGCTCGTCTTCAAGGCTTCTCACTTCGAGAATATGAGAAATGAATTGTTCTGGCGTTTGACGCTGATGTAAGAGCGTAGGATAATGAATTACCTAGGTAGGTTGCCAAAGAGTAAGAAGAGGGGAGGAAATCTGTTTTCGTCAAGTACAAGAATGGTTTCGATCTACTCTTGTTGTCAGCTTCAATAGATAGACAACTCAGCATGCCATCGGTTTTGACTTGACAACATGGCGCAGGAGACTTCTCGTTGATGAATACTACTGATTTCGACCCTGACTCCGTAAGCTAGGTTTCGCTCAATCGCTACTACCGCATTCCCCAAGCGTTCTCGCTTCGTCGCCAAGTTGTACATGCAGGCACGGGTAATACTCGTCGCAGTGATGTCTGACGCGAAGCGAGCGGAGCGGATCATCCGCAAAAAGTGTTAGCCATTGCAGAAGCCTTCAAGCGCAAGGTGTGTGGCAATGATTCGAAAGGAACGCGAAGTGATGGGATGTCAGCAAGACTTATAATACCAAGGTTGTGAAACGAAACTTGTGTGGTGAAAAAGATACGATAGCTATGTGCCTGTGATATGACTCCGGATGACTGAAGTCTTTTGCAATATGATATTGCCTGCAGGATATCGAAGGACAGCAGGTGAAGACTTACGGTTGCTGTTGCTACTGCTGTTGTTGCTGTTGTTACTGTCGTTGTTGTTGTTGTTGTTGTTGTCGTTCTTGCTGTTGGACTGCACATTACCACGTCAGCAATCAATCCCTTGCGCTGCGCCTTCGCTCCAACGGCGATTGTCTTACGAGATGATTCTGCTATTGATATTGAAGACGTCAGCTTCTTTCAATAACGCCATTCGCCGTAACGTTGATCTTTGGAACCATGGGAGGTCGTGATCGAAAGAATAGGAAGGCTGATAGTAGACGGAGTAGAGAATAGTAGTACAGAAGACTAATGATAACAGGCCTTCAGTTTACGAAATGATATCCTGGAAGAATTGATGTACTGTGGACGTGGTATATATATTATTGACGAGGCTGTGCCTCCCAATCGCACCGTGGTCGCCACGCTTCTGTACTCTCAAGTATCGTAACTAGGAATGGGTGATTACTTGCCCCCAATGCTTGGGACGAGTAGGATGATGCCGCATCCTGGACATCGGGACAATAATCTGATCTTGAGCCGTTCTGGGAATCTGAGCGGACAAAAGGCCTCTCGCCTTACAGTGCCACAGAAATCGCCTTAAAGCATGAGCGATGTGTTCGCATTTTAAACAACTTCTCATGTGTAGGCAGCACCTCCCGCAGGTCTTGTTAAAATCCATGACAAGCTTCTCGCCAAGAAATTTGGCACACCGGAGGCAGCAAGGCTTTGGGAGGTTTGGTGCATTTATTGGGTTATATATATAGGAAATAGTAAAGAAAGGGTAGAACCATGCTTTCGACCTTCGTAATTTTGCAGATAGTATATGTATAAGGGAAACGGGATACTTTTTGTGGTCATCATGGTGCGAATATCAGTCAAGAGTGGTGAATCGTCCTTGATAACTGACGCAATTTCTGTCGCCATACGAGTCTCTGAGGACAGATGTGTGGAAAGGGGCCGGGAGGTCTTGCGATGCTGGGTGCCGTTAGGACGGCGTTGGTATGGTGTCTGATGAAGGTGTTGGTGGAGAATCCACCCACTGCAGCAACGGCCATGGTGGTTGGACTTCCGGGCGTTTGATAGTTCTCGGAATGAAAATATTTACTGCTCGGTGCGGGCACTCGTAAACTACAGAAGGCCTCTGCATAGTGCTCTTTCTCTTGTCATGTATCGTGTGGTTATTTTCGAGACAATGTAACGTTTTGACTCGATTCAAGTCGCCTTGAAGTGTATTATCTTGACTTGATTCGGTTTATTTCAAGTTAGACCAAATCAAATCGCTTCGGGTTGGTGGTGGTGGCTGCTGTAGTTGTTATTGTGCTGCAGACAAACACGTTTCTCGTCAGCTATCTATTCCCTTACGGTGTAACCTCGCACCAGCTGCGACTGTCCTATGAAATGATGGTAGTAGTGCTAAGGATTTCAGCCTTTGTTAATGATACATATCAATGCAGCTTGCGGGCGGCTAGCGAGCGCGAGTGTATTGTTGTTGGTGTTCAAGATAGAAGTCGAAGGTACCTTGGGAAAACAACCAATACAAGATAACAACGCTTGATATCTACACTTCATAGTGTTACTGACGTTGGATCATTAAATGAACTGACACGTATGTTGCGTTGAAGTCCGGTTGGATTCGATTCGGTTCGATTCCGTCTTGAATTCCGTGATATTCGTCTTCTTCCTGTTCTTGTCGTCTTGTCTTGTCTTGTCTCGTTTTGTTTTTTTTGTTTTGTTTTTTTTCGTTTGTCTCATTTCTTTATGTCTTCTCGTCTTCTCTCCTACCAACCAACGGTTTCTTGTACTTTCTGACGCTCATTGCCTTACTCATACCAAGTGACTCGCAGCGCAGGTAGCCGAACATAGTAGCGTAGGCCTGTGACAGCCTGAGATAGAGATGCGCGATGTACCCATATACCCATATACCTTCTTTGCATTCACGGCCGGGATATCCCAGGGTAGGGAAAAAAGCACTATGGAACTGAAGATTCACATCGTTTGCTTCAGTGCTTCCAAGCATGGTAGTTCCATCTACCCCAACTGCATCGAGCGTTGACAAAGACAGAAACATACGCCCAAAGTAATGCGCCACTCTTTGATCTTGAGATCAATATACAAAAGATAGGTTCACCCAAGTTATAAAGACAGAATAGCGAAGATGGGAGCACGCAGAAACCGATCTCAAAAGTACCTGTCCCTCAGGTTTCATGACGTAGTCCTCTCGTAAATACGCTCGAGAACACTCCGCAACATTCTTCGTCCGCATTCGTGCAACGATGTCAGGATACGTAAACCTTTTCTCACTTCTTCCCAAACCTTCGACCCTCCTCTGAGCCCTTCGAATTGTTTTTGGATTCGTTAAAGAATAACTGAAGTTGATGTTGTGCTTCACTTCGATCTATTTTTCTCTGGAGCTACATCACGTTAGCGACAAGTACGCCGTCTGTTGTTTCTTACTCAAGCTTCGACTCTCCTCTGAAAATTCAGAGTATCGAGGGGAGAACCCAGTTACCGATGCTATTTATTCTATCAACGTTTCGGTTCTATGAGATCAGGTTGGAGACAGGGGACTCATGAAGCCTTGAAATCCAGCTTTATAGTATGATGATCAAATAATGGGAAATTATATATACTCGAAGAAGTCGGCGGGATCGTCGTAACACTGCTCCTGTATATTCTCCCAGTGCATTGGGGGAACGTGATTCGTGTAATAGATGATGGGATCATCCATCGGGGTAGACATTGCGGTGAAAGTCTCGCAGTGCTGCTTCTCCATATACTTGAGGTGAACCAAGGGGAAGTGGTCCTTGTAGCACATGGTAAGGTTGTCCATCAGGGAAGACATCTTGTCGTGGTCAAGTCATTGAGGGATAACGTTACTCTCTGATGATGGAAGAAGGAAAAATGTCTTGGTGATAGAATGCTGACAGGAATTGATGAAGTTGGTATTGGTCAACATGAGTATGGGTAATCCAGGCTGTGACTTCACAATGTGATCGATCGTATACACCTCAATTTTCCTCACGGATTCTTGCATTCAACCTGTTCGAACGTCAGTGAGATAAACGACCTTGCTCTCTACAAGCAAGACATTATATGTCCCTTTACGTCGTGGAGGATTGGTGCCATCTAAGAAAACGGCTTGATTGACGGGGAGTGTCAGCTGAAGAAGAGCCGTGGACGGAAACATTCTGAATATCTCTGGCTTCCAATTTTGGAATAGGCGTGAAGCCCAGGCAGTTGATTTGCCGTCCGATGAGTTCCGAAGAATCTGCGCCGTCAGCACCCCAATCTTCATACCGAAAACGGTGATCGACACACCCATGAATTACCTCGAGGTAAATTGCGAAGAATCTGAGTCCAACAGCGAAGTTGGGCTGTGGTAGTCACCCAGCGACAAGAATCAGGCGGTACCTGACCTTCGGCTAGATCTTTCTCTCCATAGCCGTTAGACCAGCCGTACAAGATGATGAGATCCGGATAATCGGGTTCCGAGCTGTATTCGCTCGGCGATTGGCGTCCTATGTTGGTTTGTGGGGTTCCAGTGGAACCATTAGATCTTCCTGATTGGATTGACTTCTGTGGTTTTGATCGTTGAGGCTGAATTGTAGGCTCGCTGATTCCATCGATGGTCGTTATTGTTGTGTTGTAGGTGTTCGTCGTCAAAGAAATGCGATCTCAATTCTGGAATCTTGTTTATCAAGAGTAATGTAGGAGATAGAGATTAGTATTCATGATATATAATGAGAAGTCATGTACTTGTAGAGTTCTTGGTCACCTGAGGAGTGATGATTCGTGTGACATAGTGTCAGAACAGCATTTTTCAATAACAAAGAATGCCCAGAGAAGACTTACTTTGAAGGTTCTTGATCTCAGCTCAAGTGGAGGAGCGTGACACTCGCCTTCTGTCACGGCCGCAAAGTACTCAATGGACGATGATCTCTTTATGTTGAGAACGATATGAGTGTCGAAGTAATCCCACGTGATATCGGACGGTCTTCCTACCGATAAGCAATGCCAATGGTAAACAAAGGCTTATTTTTTCTCGGAGACCTTCTCTTATTCACCATCGACGGCATCGAGAACAATACGCAGCCACCTCGCTTGACATAGTTTTAATCCTTGTGTAGTCAAATGCTGAAAGCAGTCCGGATGAAATGCAACAACCCGCTCATGGTCTGCTCCAAGAATAACCAAGCGCTTCAATGAGAAATTAGGACTCCATCCTCGCAAGACACTGTTTCATCCCGCAGTGACGATTCATTGACTTGTGTTTAGTAGTATGATTGATAATATTACGCAAAAGTGTCCATGAAACCTAAACACCCTGTATGGAGTATACCAAACCCTTGGACTCCAGCGCGCGTGGCAACAGAACGAAAATTGTCTGAACAGATGAAAAGGTACCTGTAGAGGTATAAAGATCAGTGTAATACCATCGATGATTTCCATCCGGTAGGCCTCCGAACCTGGCTGACATGGGCATTTGACGAAGAAGGCGTGGTCATCGGGATATTTGGTACCATGTGGTGCATCTGGTGTGCAGTGTCGGCGTTCAGACGGGTCAGTTATATCAATGATGTCAGTTGTGGAGAATTTCATTGTGCCAGCTTTGTATGAAGACGAAGGCACAATAATATCAACAGTGTTAGTACTTGTAAGGCGAAGACGAAATTTCTGCGAGAGTTCCTTTGTTGGCAGGAGTTTGATTTGCTTTGGTGGGGCCATGGATCGAAAGAAGATGCTCGAATAAGAGCTTCTATCGCGTCTTGTTGAAGGGAGCTCGAGGCCTCCGTTTTCGTATTAAAGACGCTGATTGTCGTCCGAGAGCAGAGTAAGGCATTCATATTGTCATTTCTTTCAATATACTCCGTGGTGATGGTGAAGATGATCGTCATGATACTTGTGACTACACCGCTGGCAACGATGCAATCTTTGTATCAAGACGGAGGTACGATAATATGAATCCGAAATCGATGGTCGATAGTAGTAGTAGTATTCATGGTAGTGGAGTGGGATACATTGGGTAATTGTTCAAGAAGAGATCAATTTGCCTTGGTAGAATACTATTTGGAGAAATAAAAATTGTCGTGAAACCAGAAAGATTCGAGAGCGTATCCTCGAAGGGTCCTCAATTCAAGACAAGATGAACGATATAAGGAGTTTAAGGTCGGCGGTTGATGATTATAGCATCTATTGCAGCGGAGATGGGACTTTCTGTCACCTGGTCAGAAAGAATTCAATTCGCTTTGGTAGAATACTTTCCCAGAAACCAGAATTGTCGTAAAACCTGATAAATTCGATCGCACATTTTCGAAGTGAATTCTTGCGAAGATTCATCCCCGAATATAGGAATCAGAGAGGTGGGGAAGAGGACAAGACGAAGGGGTGGTTTTATGGTTGGTGATGTGATGGGAAGAGAAAACAATGAAGAATCATGATCTTCAGTCAAAACGAGGAGCAGCGCGAACATTACACCAGCCTTGGTCTCCAAGGTGAGGTGTTATCCTTGCCGTAATCGCCCAGGGTTGGCCGGTGATGATATCGCTCGTGTGTTGGTAATTGGGCCGAGGAAATAATAATGCTAGCTGATGGGAGGAGAAGACGGGAGGACATATATATATATAACGCCATAGATCAGAAAAGAAAATGAGGAAGAATCATGATCTTCAATCAAAACGAGGAGCACTACGAGACTTCGAATCGGAAGTGAAGTATGTCCCTTGCCATAGTCACCCCAGGCTGGTTGTTGAGAATAGCGCTCGTACATAGACAATTCCGGCCGAGGGTTTGCTGACGATACACTGTACTTGGTTTTCCTGTGGTTGGCGTTGCAAGAATTGGAGATGCTATCGAAAGCGTTTGTAATTCTGTGTGGCATGTGCTCTCTCGAGAGCATGTTCTTTTGCTGGCGAGTTCCGCTCGCGCTGCGGCTAAGATGTAAGACTGATAGTGGTCGATCGCAGTTTCCCAGAATCGGTACAATACATATGCGACGATGTCGAGAAAGTGTTGTTCTTCGAAGTAGAAAGTTCTTCGGGAGAATTTATGAGCTTGGACTCACGGCAACATCTATTGACATCCTCCATAGCCATACCGCAAGCGAAGCGCACCAAAACCCCATCATCACAAACCGAACGACACTTTTTGTGAAGGCGGCGGCACCTCCTTGCCCACCTCACGGTCGCATTGCAACCCGGGGTTCGAACCCCATCCAGGTTTTTGGACATCTCTATACCGGGACTTCTTATAAGGATGTTGATGCTTGTAAACGAGCCATGCATTGCCAATAATGCCGAATGCGTCGTCGGCGGACAAGACGTCTTCCTTGATGAGTTTGACGCATTGCTAGCAATTAGTATTGCTGGGCTATTGTCTACCCTGGCGTGGACCAAGCAGAAGTCGTGTCGCCGAAGTATACTCTTCGCGGTGATCGAGACTCCATTGCGAAATCTGCACCGAATCTTCATCACTCTCGGCATACACGCACTTGCATATCACCTTGGAGGCAGAGCAGAGCCAGGAGGCGACGATTGAGAGCCACACTGGCACTTCTCTCCCCTCCTGAAGTCGTTGCGAAATCAAGATGTGATGAAGTCCGTCGTGATAGATTATCGAACGAGCGTTCTGCAAAATCGGCCAGCATACCAGCATGCCAGCGACGGGGTATTGTCCAATGTAGTCAAGTCGAGTGCAGTTGTGCAGTATTTATTAATTTCTTCGGCGGATGCACTATCGACCACACGTCTCGCTTCGAGTCTATCCCAGAGTTTCTCATAGCGGAGATTGGTAAGTAGCAATGCTTCGTCTCCGCCCCACTCCGCGATTGTCCCAGCTCTTATATTGCAGGGAGTTGCAATCACACTCATGCGGAATGGTTCACAATTGAATTCGAAGTCTTCTGACCTCCAATTAGAGGGAGGAATCGTGAGGAGATCGACAAAAACATCGGGGATAATATGGACAGCTTAGTCGAGTTTCGCGAATTATAGGATAAGGTCATGTAATCATACCATGCGTCGAATCTCCCAACCGACCCTCATATGGCAGCTTCGCCTCCTCCCTCCTCCTTTCGTAGGACCATTTCCGTCACCCCAACGGATAAGGCCAAGATGCATAGAGTAACTAGTTAACTTATCGAAGGACCCCTTGAGCCCTGGGCGTACATCGACTCTGCATCGATCGCAGAAGGCAGTGTACAAAACCGAAGGGTATGTGAATCCGTAATTGCTCCGCAACCGCCTTCGCGAGACGTCTCCATCCGCACGCTTTGACTCAGCGGAAGACGATTGTGGTGCATAAGAGGAGTAAGGAAGTACGACGGAAGGAGCGGTCGCGACGGGGCTGCGGCGGTGGTTGTTGCGTTGCCACTTTTAGAGCAGCGGCGGTCGTGTCTTGATAGATTGTTGATGGAGGAACGCTTGGGGATCACTCGGTTTGGCATCTTTGTATATATATAGATTTGGAGCTGCAAAAGGCAGAAGGGAAAGAAGGGGAGTGCGGCTTTTCGCCCAGCCAAAGCAGGGAGCATGTACAATGAAGCCTTTCCAAATGTGCAGGGAGCGTAAATTTGATCGCGGCTCTCGCATTCCCAGATTTCTGTTTATGGCATGTCGATTGAGAAATGAAGACAGACTTCAACTTAACGTGAGGTACCTATCGTAGGACTTTGTGAACGTGGGAGGATTTCTTTGCTCTTCCAAGCAAGTAGAGTTGGAGCTGAGCATAAGTCGTGCCCGTATTCGTCGCTAGAGTCGTGATGATAGATGCTACCATGGATGCTCCAGCGAAGAAACCAGATCCTCAATGCCACCAAGAATCCACCTTTCCTCGACCTTTTGCACGCTGAGACTAGTCGCCACAGCTAAGGTACCGATCGAAGGGATGCTGTCGTTGGATCTGGGTTTCCAGAGAAAGTTGTGATGTTGATGAGGGGAGTGAGATCAGAATCTTCTCTGAGATCCGTTGCGTTTCAGAAAATTCGGATCCAGTGTATATATATAGTCAGCGAAATGATCTCTCGAAGCTACCTCAATGATCCACAATAAGCTTATGACAGTCTCTCAACCATCAACCGTCAATCTTCGACAAATCGTCGTTTTCCCCGCCCCTTTTTCGTTCTGGCATCTTGGAAACTACGAGCGCTGTCCTTCTCTGGTATGTCTAGGTCAGCAATGCTTCTCTTCAGCTCCGCGACTGAAATGATAGTGCTTGGATGAAAGAAGGAATGAATGATACGGGGACATAGTTCCAACATTCTTTATTCCATGACCTTGTCGACAATCGTTTGATTTTTTGGGCCTCCTTGAAATCGGTCCAATTCATCAGCTCCTAAAAACCGGTCCATTCCTCAACTCATGGAAGCCAACCCACGAGCACCTTCCCAATCCAACAACACCCCGTGAGCTTACCCCATGTATACTCTCTTTTCACGTGAACACTCAAAGTAAGACGGAGAAGGATGGATCTGCCCTCCAAGATCCTCACTACATTAAGAAATTGAGATCAGTACTCGTTGAAGTGTAAGTAAGGGATGGACATATTTCCATCTGAGGATGAGGCACCAGAGAATGTACCATCAGCTTGTTCTGTGGATCCCAGGCCAGACATAGGCAGGCCGGACACCTGATTCTCTGCGTAGAAGTCTTGGAAAAGAATATTAAAAAACAAGAGCTGATAGCAACGGACTGTGTCGACGTCAATATCCTTGGATAAAATGCGATAAATCGTCGTACACCTCCTTCGCAAGTTTAGTTGTGTATACTGGAGCCACATCCCCAACTGCAATCCAGCTCAATTTGTCTTAATTAATGAAAGGACCTAGACATAAGGTAGCTTTCTGGAAAAGGAAATCTTAAACAAGTGACACTGATGGATTCTTTTCACATTTTTGTCTTTCAAGACTGTACCGCTGCTATACAAATCTTATCATGCCAGCACCGCCATGACAACATCATTTCTCGACACGTTACGTAGTGGGCTTAGTTCAATGGTACGCAGTGAGGGGCTGAGAAATATAGAAAGTTGACAAATGCTGACGGCTTCGTTGTCGCTTCGGTCTTTGGACCGAGTGACGCCGCAATTGAGATAGTGATATAACTAGGAAGAGGAAGTATGCCAATTAAAGATCAAGAAAGTCCGAGCACGCGCAAGACGAATTGTCGGATTGATGATTCTTCGATCGCTTCTTGGTGCTGGCTGCCTTGATGGTTTTGCGACGCTTCGTAGGAGTGGGGTTGAATCGACTTCTGCAGAGGATATGGACCAAAGATTTCCTAAGGTGATCGAGACTGTTTGGAATTGTGTTTCGTGCGCCAATTTTTTGTGCATTTGTTGATCTTGCTTTTAAAACGATGCTGCTTTTGGATAGATTATTGCGATGCAGCGTTGCGAACTACCTCAAAAGATGCGTTATGTCGTGAATCAAATCAACAGCAGACCATTGGATCTTCCGTGCATCGTGTGGCAAACCTGTCGATAATCTGCCAACTTTCGAATTCTATGGCATTGCAGTCAGTGAGAACCTTGCATTCTGAGGGCTGTGAACTCATCCTTTGATACAAGAACCAGGAGGATCAAAGTGAACGCTGAATCTCCATCTCCTGAGGCGATGCTTCGGACCGACGAGGATGGGATGGATATACAATGTAGAGATGCAGATGGGATCGGCGGTGGTGGAAGCGAAGGCTGAGAAGGTAATGAGGTAACGGAGGTGATTATGGTACATATTTTTCCGTCGGTTGGAATCTGTGAAACATTCATCGATGTGACTCGAAGGCCTTATTCCAGTGAATGCTGCCTCTCTCCTCACGAAAGACCGAATGAAGGCTTGGTCAAGGGACAAATCCGAAACTTATATCCATCGTTCCTTTGCGTTCTCAGGGTCGCCCTTGTTGACTTTCTATGTCGACTAGATGATCATGACAACATGGAAAAAGGTTTGTGGCAAACGACTACCAAAACAAAAATGCCAGAGAACATGCACCCTACAATGCCATGCCAATCATCGCGGGCAAGGATATGATAGCAATGTAGGCCAATTGCAGAATCTAAACCGCAGTGTTCATGATCGATGGCTGGCAAGCTCGAGCTTCTCAGCCCAAGAAAGGCGACCCAGCACAGACAGCATCTTTTTCTGAAGATTGACATCATCTTGCGTACGGTACACAGGTGGTACGACATTTGGTAATGCTTGGGACGTTTGGAAAACTCAACAAACGGCTGTGAAATACGCCGCCTCTTTTGGAATACCTCGGAACTTTTGATCAGTGCAGAGTATCAGTCGTGTCGGAATCAGAGCAACATGTTAGAAGCTGGGGAATCCACAGCCTCAATATCAATGTCTTGGTTCCACAATGCTTCTGCGAGTCAACCTCCTTTGCGAACATAGAGCGTGCATCGAAGGAGGCCAAGGAAGACACATGCTTTTATCAGGCTGCAAGTGGTCTCACAGTGGACGCATTGATCGGAACAGAGTGCGATCAGAAATTTCGAACCTTGCTGACATATCCATGTTTGTATGGATCAGCAGAGCGATGAACTTCGTCAAGGATGATGATGATGCTTGAGTCGTGAAGAGACATGTGTTGATGACCTTGGTATAACATAGGAAATGGTAAGCGGGTAGGAACGAGTAGAAGTTTTTATGTCAAAGGAGAAGAGAGAGGCTATATATATGTAGGAAGGAAAGAGGTAGAAAGTTGGAGAGGAAATCAGAGAAGACCATCGAGAGCAGAATGTGGGGAGTGAAGGGTGGGTTCGCAAAGTGAAGGTTTGTGAGTGAAACAACACGGTTCTCGGGACGTTCAAGATAGGCTTACTGATCAATAGGCGTCTTTCAACGATGTATGTACAGAGGAAACCTCTCCTCGCCCACGCTTTTATCCTAGACTGATCATCAACATCCAAACATCTTGACCGTGCTGACATTGATCCGGCTCCACTTCCTTCGTCGCAAAATGCAAGCTAGGAAATGTCCTGGCCAATAGACATGATACAGCCACCAGAACGGTAGTGGATCCCAGAGTTCATATGTACCGTCTTTCAAGAGTAATAGGTGTTCGACGAATTTGTAGCAATCCTTCTCGAAATCCTGCACTGCCAGCTTGCGCAGTAGCACAAGTAGCAGTGGGTACAAGACGAGGGTTACGAGATCGTGACCGACCCAGTAGTATTTGGCCGGCTGGACGCTTGGAGTGACTGGCTCCGGCATTTGCCTTGATGATTCCATGTCGACATTCATCACTTCTGCGTGTCCATTCATCGAAGAGTCACGAGACCTCAGATACGCTTCTGCCATCTCTTCTTCACAACCTTGAAATAAGACCACTGCGGTATGCGCTCTCGGATTACACTCGATCGGCACCAATCCCATCTCTGCACCCTTCTCACTGACCCTCTCCTCAATCAGGAAGTCGAAGCTCATATGGCCTGTCAGCTTTCCAGGATACCTGCTGGCGAACTCCTGAGTGAAGCGCAGCATAGCTTTACTGAGAGGTAGATCCGGGGGGAGAGCCTCGTAGTGCATGAGTAGTTCGAGTGAAGGGCAGGCAACGAAGGCGCGAACCTTGTTGTCAATAATAAGCGCATGCGTGCAGTATTCCCGCCCCGGTATGTATTGCTGCAGCACCCACGGATTAGAGTCGGAAATTGGGATGGTGGAGAGGTGGTTGTATGTTTCGCTCAGCGTCCGACGAGGAAGAATTGTCATGTTTCCACGCGCGGCATCGTCCATACCTACACTCTTCATAATGTAGCGCTTTTTCGTTCGAGGCGACTCATGTAGCACTCTGTGCACCGCGGCCCGGGAAGTGACATTGTGCGTCTCGGGTACTGGCAGACCCAAATTTCTCGTTTGTTCAATGAAAGTGTGTTTCTCATGCAATGTTTGTGTTGTGGCGACGTCGAACTGTATGCTTTTGCAGTCGGAGCGACGTTCAAGCACTTCGGCCGCTTGGCCATCTTCCACAGCTGAGGCCACACCCGAGCAGCTGACCCAAAGGTCCACATGTTCGCGCTGCACGATACGGAGCAGAGCGTTGATGTAGAGAGCCGCACCATCGTTTTCGTTGGGTTTGGACAAAGGGTAGAACTTCCGGAGCGCTTTCGAAAAGCGACCGCAGACCGGTATCCCATGAGTTTGAAAGTCCGCGCCGATGACGTTGTGACCTGCCAGGTAGAATGTACGAGCAAGCATGAGCCCTTTCGACATGCCCACACCCGTCACGAGAATGGTTTTTGGGCGGAAGGTGGGCGAGAACCGGATGCGCCGGCGTGCCGATGCTTCATGGCTGAGAAAGATGGAGGAGGCGTAGCTGACGAAGAGGAGGAAGCTCGAGAGGGGGAGGAAGAAGAGACTGATGAGAACGAGACCGAGGTTTTGGGCGAGGTGTAGACGCCAGGGTGAGCTGCCGGTGAGCATTGTAGGAGGAAGCTAATATTAGGCGGGGGGTTCATGCAGGGAGCGATTATCCATACGCAGACAGAGTCATTATGCGCTCATCGAGTAGATGAAATTATGTGAGATGGTATTCGATATGCTATACAAGGACGGGCCAGCCGGATCCCATAAGTAAGGTGGTAAGTACACGAAACGGGTGGCTGGGAGAGGTAACGATTTCGCATCTCCAGCTACGTCATTAAAAGAAAATAATTGAGTTTCCAACCCCAGTAGAACTGAATTCATTACATGACTTTCGTGTAATATAGCACTATTCTAGGGCAAATAAAATTACGTAAATTTACGCAAAGTTGAATCCAGTCAAAGTTTCGCAAGTCTCAGTGCAATGATCCTTTTGCTCTGGAAACTATCTAGTTGCGCCACCTATGTACCGTAGAAAATGAGATGACCACCAACTTTTCCATCTAAGACCTTTTTTGATTGAACGGTAGCGATAATATCGCCGACGTGACAGAGTTCTCATGCCCTAGAGCCATTCGTAAACCCGTTGGTGCCATTGCTCATTTCATCGATCGAACCATGCCCATTGGCGACCTTCAATCCGTTGGTGCCATTGGCATGCCCGTTGGCATGTCCATTGGCATGTCCATTGGCATTTCCATTGGCATGTCCATTCGGTATGGCCCCTCCGTGTATGACGCCGTTGCCGTTGAGGCTGCCTGCTTTAGCGGCAGCGGTTTCTAGGGCCTTGACCTCGGCCTTGTTGTTGTCGGTGTAACCGGTGTCGCTGGAATCGACAAAGGCCTCAAGCCCTTCACCATTGCGTGGATATTCTTGCATGATCTTCTTGTGTCTGCGCAGAGCCGCGTTCAGCTCCTTGGCATCGACATCGTTGAGGAAAGTGCAGGACCCGATGGGATTCGGTACCGCCGCGCGGAGCTTGCCGTCCCTGGTTTTCAAAATGGCAGCTGTGCCCTTATCCAAGATCTCCTCGTCGAATTGAGCATGATCCATGGAGAGTCCAGCCCGCGAAAACAGATCGAGGATACGACGATGCTCGGCGTCGGTGATCAGCTTGCGGCTATTAGCGAGAGTGGCTGAGTAGGCCATGTCGATAGAGATTGCGTGCCCGTGACGGAGTGGCGTCTCTGGGACAAGCTCATGCATTGGGGACCAGCTAAACTTTGATCAGCTGAGCATGCCACAATACCCTCATATGAACGTACGTGTGGCCATAGGCAATGACGCGGTCCAGTCCAATCTCGTGGAGATTTGGAGTTTCGAGCTTCAACATCTCGCGAATGCCCTCCTTGTTGATCTTGTCCGCAGCATCACGAACTTCCTTTCGAGCGCCATCGGTCCTTCCGAACCCAGTCTCGATGAGCTCTTCGCAATATTTATCGAGCAGGTCGAAAGTGTCAAGGTGCGAGCAGGTCGAGATCTTGATCAACTCGGCAAAACCGTTTCTGATCTGTGCCTTTGGTAGGGTGCGGAGGAAGGTGAAGTCAAGGAAAGTGTGGATGGGCGCATGGTATGCACCGAGACGGTTCTTGTAGTTGCCATAGTTGACGGCAACCTTGATGGAGACGGATGCGTCTATCAAGCCAATGACAGTGGTCGGGACTCGGATGAAGTTGGTGTTTCTTCGGTAAGCGGCACAAGCGAACCTGGGCGTACAAACAAGGTTAGCTCCATCCTGACAGGGGACAACCGTTAGGAGATTGATGGGAGAGTGCCTTGATATAATCTCTGGCGATGGCGGCTTTTATTACCCAGCAACGTCAGTCACGAGGCCCCCTCCGACGACCAAGACTGGCTCCTGTCACGGTCAGTGAATATGGCTGTCAGGATGAGATATGGTGGTGAAACGAGAGAATTGCGAGTACCTTGCGATAGATTCCAAACTCCGTCATGGAATCCACGATGCTCAGGAAGGTGGGGATCGTCTTTGCTTTCTCACCGATCTTGGTCTTGTGTACTTTGAGCTCGAGCCCGTAGTGCTCAAAGTACTTCTCGATCTGCTCTCCGTACACATTGTAGACGTTCAGGTCTGTGACGGCCAGGACTCGGCCCCAATGTTTGTAGCACTCTGCCAGCTGTGGGTTCTCTGGGTTGAAGACCCCATCGAGGAAGGTGAAGTCGTAGGAGATCTTCTCATATCCGTCCACATGGAACCCGTTCTTGGTCTCCAAGACAGACGCAGTGAAGTCAGACATGTTGAAGCTGTATGAACTTTTGCGTAGTGTTGAATGTTCAATGAAGGATAGAATTCTGGTTCGTCAAGAGAAAAAAAGTGGGATGGAGATGGTACATAAAGGCCTGGCCACTGCAGGCTTTACCTGACGTATCCAGTTACTCCTGCGGCTAGTGTCCATCCATCAAGGTTCTGGTGGAGCGCCATGCCAAGTGGATGGATCACGTCAAAGCATTGGTAAAGGCAGGGGCTTCAAGGCTAGAAAAAGCAAAGAAAAAGCGTGAGCGCTTGATAGGATCTACTGACAAGTTCGTTGCGAGTAGATCGCGGGTATCTTGAGGCCCGGTCATGTTGTACGCGAACGTCAGACGATGAAAACTGCCAGATGTGCACTAGTCTGATGCTGTCTGACGCACAGTGCAGACGCAGTACGGGAACAATCGACAATCATGATGCACTCTACTCGTTGGTCCATGTTATAGAGGACAGTAGGGCGGCAGGGGGGGACAAGTCCGCCCAAAGCAACATGGAAGCGAAGCCAGTCTTCAATCCTTTGTGGATGCGCCATTGAGGTAGAGGCTCTTTAGTGTGCGACAAGGGCAATTCGATCGGAAAGTATCATAATGGGATGCATACTGACATCATCCCTGTGCAAATTTTCGCAAGCATGCCATCTTCGCAGATCCTTCACCAAGGCTGATACCCGTTCCTGTTTAAGAATTTAAGGACCAGATCTCGGGTAGATTGAGTTGGAGATTCGCCATTCGTAAGGCGAAACCCTTATTATCTTTAGTGGATAAAACAAGCTTCCGTCTTGACTTGCCCTGGGTAGCATCGCCGTCCAGAATTATCGCACATACACAATCCTCGCTACCCTTCGGAACATCGGGCGCGAGATGCGAGAATTGGTGAGCCGCTTTGCTTGTGGCTCGAGGCTACCAGCAGACCTCCTTTGCCAATGGCAGCCAGCTGTCAAGCCCAACTCTTTTCTTGTTTCCTGTCTTTCCGTAAGCGAATGATTGCCCGACGATTGCCCGATCAGTGCATTGACTAGAGTACCTTCCCTTACCCATTAGTCCGTTAGTCTGATTTTTGCATTTGGTTGAGAGAAAGCTAATTGAGGGGTCGAGGTGTTATACTTCACCCCACACAATATTGCGCACCAGTCCCTGTTGATTATGTACCTTGCATACTGTTATGCGAATATATCTCATCACTACCGGAGAACTGGGGAAACATCCGGAACTTCTTTCGCCGGCCTCCGTCAATTAGCCTTGAGTGCAATGTCCAGAGGTACAACACTTCAATTCCTGCGTTGACTTTCCTGTGATACCTGAAAACACGATGAAGGAACAGAACGAGAGCATCGGCTTTGACAATAGTAAAGCTTATCAGGCACAGGAAGAAGAGGGAACAGCATTTGTGAGCCAGTCCATTTACCTGCAGCATTACCAGAGCTAACACTGGACCACCAGTTCGATGACGGCCGAGAGGTCGAATTGCTGCACTTTGTGTACAGTCACCCGTCGATTGAGAGTATCAGGGGCTCTCCAAACGGCGTGCTCAAGGCAATTGACGACTATGGACGCACGCAAAAGTATCTGATGAATGTGGGCGATGACAAGGGGAAGATTGTCGCCAACCTGATCGCAGAGCATAAGCCACAGGTCATGGTCGAGCTGGGTGGATACATCGGGTATGATCCATATTCCCCAAGAGGTTGATTCGGATGGCGAGGACTGATCCTCAAGCAGATACTCTTGCATCCTCTTCGGCGATGCCCTTCGAAAAGCGGGAGGGAAACGGTATCTCAGCTTGGAGAGGAACCCCGAATTTGCTGCCGTCATCATGTCTCTTGTCGATCTGGCAGGCCTGAGTGACATCGTCAAGGTTGTCGTCGGATCAAGTGCAGATTCAATCAGGAGATTGCATGCTGGTGGGCAACTGAAACATATTGACCTGATGTTCCTCGACCACTACAAGCCAGCATATACTTCAGACCTGAAGCTCTGCGAGCATCTCGGAATGGTGACTGCAGGCACGGTGCTGGCTGCCGACAACGTCATCAAGCCGGGCAATCCTCCATACCTAGAGTACGTCAGAAGTAGTGTCAAGCAAAAGGTCGAACGATATAATTCAGAATCAAAGAATGGTGCGGATACGGATGGCTTTGGTGATCGATATAAAGATCAATACAAGAAGCGTGAAGGGGATGAGAAGCTGAGTACGGATGTGAAAGGCAATCCACATTTGATATATGAGAGCAAGCTGGTGAACAGCTATGAGCCTACGGGCGTGCCGGTAAGCTCGAGCGTACCGTGATGTGGACGGATAGGTAGCTGACAACTTCAGGATGGAATCGAGATTACAAAATGTGTGGGCGAGCAGGACGTCCAAGCACACACGCACCAGAACGGATTTCCAGAGTCAGATATGAGGTCGCGGCCTGCGGTCTGAGCCTTGTAGACCTGGGATGTCGACAATGGGAGTGAACGCAGACCAAAGGCGGAGATACATGCATGCTGGAAGACGTAAAAGATCACATGCGGCTCTTTTGTACCCTGTGTGGCTTGATTATGGGAACTTGATGATCACAACATATGGATGACGAGAAGTGGAAAGGTTGCATGCGTGGAGGAGAGGAAAGGAAAACAACGCCTCTTTGCACTTAAAGGCTGCCGTACTCTAGCTCTAGATTAGTCATCGGATCTCTTGGCGTGCCCCTCTTGGTTCCAGCGAGGTCCTCGGTTTGGTAGCGGCCGAGGGGCATCATCAATTATTACAACATACCTAGGGTATACTTGCAAAGATGGCTTTCCCTACCTCATCGCGTATTCACAGGCTTGATCACACTCCGCGATGGTATCCAAAGTCTACAAGGTCGCGGTCATCGGCTATGGCATGTCCGCCAAAGTCTTTCATGTATGCAACGCCCCAACACCTCACGACGATTCGTCGAACTGATTGGAACCCATTAGATACCATTGATCACAACCATCCCAGCTTTCACCCTCCACTCTATAGTCCAGCGGCACCCCGCCCCCGACAATGACGCCCAGAAGGGCCACCCAGGAATCAAAGCCTACAACTCCAGCGAGGAAATGGTCCAAGACCCAGCCATCAACGTGGTAGTCATCACCACAATCCCGACCAGTCATTTCGAACTATGCAAACTGGCACTGGAGCACGGCAAACATGTCATTGTGGAAAAGCCCTTCACACCCACATCCAAAGAAGCCGAGGAGCTGATCGAGATTGCACGCAAGCATGAGAGATTGTTGACGGTGTATCAAAACAGACGATGGGACACCGACTTCCTCACCCTCTCGGCGCTACTGAAAGATGCCAAATTGGGCCGCGTCGTCGAATTCGAAACTCATTTCGATCGCCATCGGCCAGACGCACCTGCGCCTTCCTCCTCGTGGAAAGCGAAACCCCTACCTGGCGGAGGCGCGGCATACGATCTGGGCACCCATCTTATAGACCAAGTGGTGGTACTGTTCGGACTCCCAGATAAAATCACCGGCTTTGTCGGGTCGCAGCGCGAGCACAATCCGGAAAACGTCGAGGACTCGTGCACGATACTGCTGCATTACGAGTCCAGGGGTCTACTGGCGACGGTGAAAGCCGGGGTCGTGAGTCCAGAAACGGAGCAGCTACGCTTCTGGGTCAGAGGTGAGAAGGGTAGTTACAAGAAGGTCTGTCCGTCCTAGCATATGCCCCATCTCTAACTGATCTCTACTCACCTCATCTCTTCCATAGTTCCATCTCGATTGCCAGGAAGACCACTTAAAAGCCGGTCTCAGGCCTGGAGATCCCGGCTTCGGTATCGAGTCCGAGGAACGTGCCGGTACGCTCACATCGATCGTCAATGGTCAACCGGAAAGGGAAACATGTCCCAACATCGAACCCGTCACCTACAGCGCCTTTTATACGCAGTTCGCACAAGCGTTGGCAGGGAAAGGCGATGTACCGGTCGAGCCGGAGGATGCGAGAGATGTGATACGATTGATTGAGCTGGCGAGGAAGAGCACGAGGGAGGGGAGGATTTTGAGGGTTGGGGAGCGGTATGAGGGGATTGATTGATCGATCAATCGGTACTCAAAGTGAGAGCGAGCAGCATATGGATCATGACTCCTGCACTTGTTCCACGCAATAGAGGCAAGCGGTCCCAGATCGTTGTTGACAGCTCTACAGGCTTTAGGCTCGTGGTATTGGCTCTCAAAATGCCTGGGAGCTACCCACGGGCCAGATGATTGCCAGTTGAGCTGTCTATATTGAGCAAAGACATCACGAAACAAGTTCTTGATATCGACTCTCTTCTCCCCCCTCCCACAGACAGACCCTACCCTAACCTACAACCTCGCCTTCCCCACCCGCTCATCCCTCTTCGCCCACTCCCTCAAAACCTTCCGCTGAATCTTCCCCGCCGGACTCTTCGGCACCGCATCGATAAACACCACACCGCCCGTCAAAAACTTATATCTCGCAACCTTCTCCCGAATCCATTCCTGAATCTCTTCTGCTTCCGTAGACCCACTTTCCTTAAGCTGTACATAAGCGCGAGGCTTTTCCTGCCCATCGAAGGCATCCGATACGCCTACGACGCCGACGTCTGCGATTGCGGGATGGGTGAGGAGGACGGCTTCGAGTTCGGCGGGGGCGACTTGGAAGCCGGAGACTTTGATGAGTTCCTTGGGCTTTGTTAGTGACGTTCCTTGTCATGTATGGAGAAGTGGAGGGAATGAGGTCACCTTCAATCGATCTACGATCCAGAACCAACCCCTCTCGTCGCTTACGGCCACGTCTCCTGTTTTCAGCCAGCCGCCCTCGAGTATGGTCTCCCTCGTCGCTTTTTCATTCTTCCAATAGCCTGGCGTGACGTTGGGTCCTCTGATGCAGATTTCACCTCGCTCGCCCGTGGCCACCTCTTTCCCATTCTCGTCCAGGAGTTTCACCTGGCTATTCGGCAGCAGCATGCCGACGCTCCCCGTCTCGTCTTTCATGCCATTTGGTACGAGGAGTCCCATACAGGTAACCTCCGTCATGCCCCAGGCCTGCCGAACGGTCGTCTTGAAGCGCGTAGCGCATTCGCTTTGGAGCGACTGGGAGAGAGGTGCTGCGCCGCATGTGATCCGTCTGACGCTGCTGAGATCGTACTTGGCCGTGGCTGGATGTTTGCTCAGCAGGACCATGATTGGAGGTGCCACTTGAAGTTCTGTAATTTTGTGTGTCTGTATCGTGTGGAGGAAATCCTCGTAGATGAATTTCTTCATTACGTAGACTGGGTTTCGGAGCTTTCCTGCCGTTATTATGGCACTCCATTGGCCGTAGGCGTGGAAGAGAGGCAGCAAGCCTATCCAGCGCGAAGGGAGGGTCTCTCCTCCACTCGTCGTCCTATTGAGGATGATGTTTTGCTCCACATTCGCGATAAGGTTGCCATGAGTGATCATCACGCCTTTGGGGAGCCCTGTCGTGCCGCTTGAGTAGTTGATGATGGCGATTTGCTTCTTTGCTTCTGGGCCTTTGAGTGTGGGCCACTCATAAGAGGCTGCTTCTTCAGCACTGCCGAGAATCGACCGCCAATCTCTGATACCATCAGTGTACTTGGGTTCGGTATCCGAGAAGAGGTAAACTTTATCGTCTGAGAGGCCAGCCTGCTTCGCAGCATTTCGTGCCGTGTTGAGGAGGTCAGGGTAGACCAAGACGACTCGAGCGCCGGTGTTTTGCATCTGGTAGCTCATCTCTAATGTCCAAGGTAAGCATCACCATCACAATCTTCCTGCATACAGCAAAGCATTATGAAGCGAGAAGTGATGTCCCAGGAGAACCAGGGAGCATTGGTGTGAGATCAATAGTCAGATACGGAATCCGCTTGTAGTTCCAATAACAGGTCATGCTCATCAACGTACCTACCATCTGCAGTGTAGGCCGGATTAGCAGCACTGAAAACTCGGCCTGAGCCAATGACCCCCAAGTATGCCACCGGAAGGAAAATATGATTCGGTGACACGATCATCACCACCTCGTCTTTCTTTAACCCCAACTTGTCCAAGCCCACCGCCAATCTCTTGATCCATTGCAGGGCGGTGCATAGAGACAGATACCTCGTAGCATCGGCAGCGTCAATCCAGATTGGATCTTCTGGAAGCGATTGGCCCGAGCCGAAGATGTAGGTCAAGATATTCTGCTCTGGGATAGCGATATCTGGATGTGGAGATCGTATGACCATGTTGGCGGTTGATGGAAGAGATCGATCAAAAAAAGATAGAAAACAATAGAGATTCTAGAGGACTGTAGCCTTCACTTGCAGTAAACTCGTAACCATCCCGTTGGGTGTGTCACAGTATCCTATCGATAAAGAGACGATCGGCTTCCCGAGCAGTGCCCCAATCGAAGTATGAAAAAAGCAGGATGATATTTCTAGGGTCAAATCCTACGCGTAACAGCTTCAACCGGGCTGTGTGTTGAGCTAAGATATACTAGGACAGAGACTCCGTGCGCTCATTCCGGCAGCTAATCATGATCCGTGCTGCTGCTCTGGATGCGAGAATGGCCTTTGGACAGCACTGCTCTGGATGTGGTGAACACTGAACTATCCTGTAACGTACTTGACGGGGTTTCAGAATGCTGAGTAATGTGCCGTTGCCGCCTGGAGATGATTGGCTATTCTGGTAGGGCTACAAAAGTGCTGTCTCCGTTTAATATTATTACTACCCTCTTTTTCTCCACGAATAATAGATAACTATATATATTTAACAAAGTATTACTACTATATAAGAAATATAATTAAAGTACGCCTTTACTACTACTATTCCTCTCTATTAAACTCTTATATCTTAGTATTACTACCTTTATTATCAATAAGACTAATTCCTTTATATCTTTTTCTAAGTCTATATATCATATTCCTATTATAAGGTTTACTTATATTAGAAGATTCTCCATAAATATAAAATTATTGTATTATAAGTAAATACGGAGTTAGTATAAAGGATATCTTAATAACGTTTACGCGACCTACGACCTGTCAAGACAGGGTCGCATAGCGGTTCACCAGATGTTGTGTAAATTCTCCTAAGTTGTAGTTGCATCTTTACGCACTGCTTTAATAGGACCCTCCCGCTCAAGCATCGTCAGAAGAAGACATGAAATGCGCTCATCATGGCGACAATGACTCTTGATCACTCAGGACTGTCACAAGTCGTAAAGATCAGCGATCTCAATCACTTTCCACATCTGCGACGCGGCCAATCTTGTCCAAAGATTTGCCGCACGCCTGTGCAATACCCTCTATGGTACGTTGTAGCTGTCCCACCTCGATTCGAGTCAGGCCCAAACGAAGACAACCTCTGAGATGCCAATGAGTAGCAACGGCAAGATTCTGGCACATGATTGCGGGCAGGATCACCATTTGCAACTCCAAAATGTCAAGTATCATGTGATCGGCAAGGAACAGTCCATGTGAGATATCGGTAGAAATCCACGCTGCAACTCTACAGTCAGTATTACTTCCATATCTTGAAGGTGTAGGCCACAAACGGATATCCTTATGAGAACCAAACGTTGCCCATATCTTTTCATTCTTATCTCTGTAGAGTGTTCTGAGTATAGAAAGTCCCCGTTCGTGATTGATTGCGTCCGCTTGCTAACCTTCCCTAGGTACATACTCAGCACCGGGCCTTTCGTTTCATATTAGCCCAGCCAGACATACTTCGTGAAGCTGTGATCCTGATCTTCTGGCTTTTCCACCTTGGTAAAGGAGACAAAAGCTTCCATGACCACTGGAATGCTATTCAGGATGACGCATCTTATCATTGCCTCTCGCATTCTTCGCACGAGCTGCTGACGAGCGATTGGGGGTTCAAATTGACGCGCCCCAGCAAGATACTCGTAAAGAGCTCCTACTAGAGAAGGATTGCCAGTGCCAATGAGCGCAGCAATCTGTCATTCAGCCAGATGACCAAGGATTGAGCTTCAGGGGCTAGGTGTACCCTACCGTTGTTAGATGCCAACTCTGTGAGCGCCATCGCTCAGGAAACATGCCCTGGGCATTGTTGAATATAGCCCTACTGTCAATCGGTTTGGCAGTTCCGAAAAAAGAGGAAGACATGCTATGATGATGGTGGCCTGTCAGTATGCTTGTGGCAGCCTTGACATTGAGCTTCCAGAGTGGCCGGCGTCCGAGCAGACTTCTGGCAGGGCCCAGCAGCGCCATGTCTTCGGTGTCCTCAGATATATATGCCTCCTCTTGATTGCCTTTTTTGAGTGGGCGGACGAATCGTGGGATGTGTAGTCCCGACGGCTCTGCCGATAGGTTTTCCGGGGGAGGAGAATAGTCAAAGACGGAGAATTAGCCTTGATTTCGATTGGAGATTTAGGTCTGACGCATTGCTCTCTTGAGGTCAAATTTCGTTGCCGGGAAGGCTACTTACCTTATCTGACGGCAGCCAAAAAGAAACGCTGATTTCGCTCTCTTTGCGTCTTCATGGTGGCCTCAGGCTGGCATTGAGGAGCTACGTATCCTTACCTTTTTAGTCATATGGCTCTTCACTTGGGATGATGAGATTGACGAGCCAACGGGCTCCTGTACGCATGATTTCAAGGCGGCGCAGGCGTATCGCTTGGAAACAATGAATTTCGTCGAACACTGTTTTGGGTTGAGGACGAGCAGTGTGCATCGAGTGGCAACAATCCTATCATCGAGAGTTTTCGAGTGATTGGCGAGCGATCCTACGTCGCATATAACCATGGTGAGAGCTGATTCGGTCTAAGAGAGGGTACCGCTAATAATCAAATGCAGAGCAACGCAAAAGGTTCTTCAAGGAAATAGTCCAACTCCTCGCAAAGTCACAACATGAGCAAGAATCCGGCTCAGTGGCAGAATCCCATCCATTGAGGAATACTGGGCCTCCAGAATGGGCACGAGTGCCGTAGGCGTTAGGGTTGCAGCATTGGAGTACGTAGTCTGCCGTTTCTTGTGCAACAATAAGAGCTTACCTTCTAGAAGGAAAGCTCGTATCTCCGGCTCGATCATGGAAGACCCAAATATGAAGTACATTTGGATCGAGACCAACATAGTTATCCCAAGGTAATTCGACCTTAGATGTTGCGTTAAGCGACCCATATTGATCCTCCATAGTACGAATGATTTTCTCTCATTAAAGAAAGAAATAGTATGACTCTTATATTAGTATTGGGAATACCTGTCCGAAGCTAATAATGATCGACAGGCATTGGGCTGTATTGATAGTGTAGTACCTCTCTATTGTGCCAAAGGCATGGATGTGCAGCCGGCTGTTGATACAGCCACCGTTTTATTGCAAGAGTCGAAAAATCGATTTGAAAGAGCCGCTGATCGCCTACTGTCCAGCTTCGAGAAGAAGCAGATCGCGGACACCAACTTACTAGACTGGATAGAGGGATGTAAATATAATTGTGTTGGCAATCTAAGTTGGACATTAGCATATCTCTTCCAATAAGCTATTACGTTCCTACTGACGTGGGTTAAGCTTGATTACGGGAAGATATGGTATGTGGAAATTCCTCCAGGACGACGGTCTGTCATTCGTGTTATTTTCAACATGGAGATGATGTAATATGGGAATGTGCTGGATGCATATTCTGGCCAATTAGCTGTGTGTGGACTGTGGCAACTAAGCTTTGGGGACTGAGCGCTCGTTTCAATGTCTTAAGAGCGTAGCAATACTGATACTTAAGTAAAAGATGTATCTTCTGGCTGCTTCCAACCTGCCTTTAATTTATTTTCTCGCTGTCCGCATTTCTGTCGCTCGTTACGTTCCATGTCTACAATGGAATTTGCTCAACGCTCCCCTCCTGGCGAGAGAATAATAATGGTCGAGGCTTTCCCCACATATCGCAGGGACAGAACCTCCAGGCCCCCTTGTGCTTTGCTGCGAACCAGTAATGCACAAGATAAGGGACGAAGAATGGCAATGGTGGGAACGGGTTCCCGCCTTCGTATGTTTTGTCCGCACACCCCAGCACGCACGGAATGATCTCGTCCTAGAGAATAGGCCATGTGCGTCAACTGCCAAGCTTGCCGATTGTACGCTGACCTACAGCACGATATTTTGTGCTAGGAGGGAACTCTGAGGTAACTTACGAATTGATTCGGATGTGCAGCACCCTTAGCTACATTCTCCGTCACAAGCCACACTTGCATCAATTCCGCGCTGTGGTAAGTTTTCAAATCCAATAGCGTGTCGATCTCATCAACCAAATGCTTCATTAGAGAAGGTGCGAAACCGTCAATGATTGCCTTTAGCGAGTTCCAGCTATACTCCCCCGGATTTGTGTTTTGAGCGGACTGCAAGAGGTTATTTAAGCCTGGCGTAAAGGCTTCGTGCTGTTGGTGATTGCCTTCCATGAGACCCGGCTTCTTGGTCAACTTCCCGATGGCTGGGAACAGTACTTTTTCTTCTGTATCATGGTGGTGCTCGACTGTCTTTACCCAAGCCGCGCAGAAGAATAGAAAGTCGCGGATGTCTGTCGGAGAGCAGACGTGCGGCCCTTGCAGATAGATGCTGTTGAGCCCGCGGATCAGCGTGTTATGGACATGTGACATCTCCGAGGCGCAGTGAATGGCCGAGTGAGAATTCTGTATAGAGAATCAAGAACAAGTTACTAGAGGGTGGATGAAGGAGGTAAGGGACGAGGGAGGTCGTACGATATCCCTTGTTCTTGAAGGGGTCTCGATGAGAGGGAAAGGGCCATCGACCCACTCTTGTATGGCCATATTGATATGGCAGGCTTGGGCAGGGTGTTGAGCATATGTGACAATGTTGAAATAGAATAAAGACGTTTGCCAAGGCTTGAGAATATACAAGTAACCCGCTTACATTAGTAATCTCGTTACCTGTAAGAAATTACGCGTATCCTTAGGCTTTATCCTCTCCTTAATAAGACCCCTTGATTATTATCTAGATCTAAGCGTACTAATACCTAAGTTAATTACTTTAGTATATATAAGATTATTAGAAAAGCTTAGTACTAAATATTAAAATTACTCTCTTTAAATTTATATATATACTTATATAATATTAGCTATTATTATTATATTAGCTTATAATATCCTAATTTATTATAATTAAAATTATATATACTTTTAATTACTAAGTACTTCCTCTTATATTATACTTTATTATCTAATCTTATTTAACTTATTAAACTACTTATAATTAGCTTATTACTTATTAAAGTTTAGTATTACATAATAATTAGAAAATTAGTACTAAATAAAACTAGTATAATTAGTCTATATAAAGGAAGGATAATTATTATTATAAGTACTATTATATAATTAATAGCCTTAGTAGAAAAGTTATATTAACGGTAAATTATAAAAATACGACACTTTTCAGGAATATTTTTAAAAATACCACCCCTATATTTTAAAAATACTATACCGGGGACTTATATATCTTAGACGCTAGGCGTATAATATATTAGTCTAAGTCACCCCGTAGGAGCTCCTATAGTAGCCCCTGTAAGTTAGCTTCCGGTACCTCCGTCCCTAGGGTATAAGCAGGCCTAGAGACCTCCTATATAAACCTCCCGACCGTCGCTATTATTATAAGGAATAATATTTTTAGTAGTAAAATATAACTTCTTAAGGGACTTATCCCTAGAGCTTAGGGCACTTAGCGCTCTTTTCTTAGGCTAGGTAATTACGTTGGGAGCCCTACCGAGGTAGCCAGACTATAGTGGCTACTACGGGGGCTGCTACGGGATCTTCTGCCCGGACTCTCAGGCCTGAAAGGCGGCCCTAGGACTGATGCGCTGCTTCCGAGGTGGAGGTGTAGTATTTTTGAAATATGGGGGTGGCATTTTTAAAATTATTCCTGAAAAGTGTGGTATTTTTATAATTTGCCGTTATATTAATTAGAATATTTATTAGGCCTATTTTCTATCAGTAGGATATTACGTCTACTTACTATTAGCGTGAAACTGACGGTCTCAAACTAATCTATTTTTGGCAGCGAGCCTTGCCTTCTCATTGAGGCTTGGTCGCAATCAATTCATCCCACGTTTGCTTGAGCCTCCACCGCGCTGGGTACGAGGTTCCAACGCATGAACCACGAACCATGCTTCCGTGTCCAGTCATGGAAGTAGCTGCTACTTCAAGACTCACAAATTCATGTCTTGTTTGCACTGGCCGACAGCAGGGAGCCGAGACAATACCCTCCGAGCGGTCAAGCTTAGAAGAGCCATACCTCTAACGCTGGCCAGTCCGTATATGCTTCACTGAGCCCGGCTGTCCAGATGGTGTTTACTGCTGGCCACTATCAACGGGTGAAGAATGGCATTCATGCCTTGCAGGCACTGCTCATCTTTATTGGAGCTGCCATAACGATTGCAGTATTCTCCAAAGGTGGTAAAGGTGATGGGCGGATCACCTATTACTTTGTACTGGTGAGCAGTCTCTAGATCTGGTAATGGTACGATCGCATACTGACTGCTACTGGGCCAGTGCTGGCTTTGTATACCTGCTCTCGTATATCAAGCGGCTTTCCCCAATTTCGAGCGCACAAAACGCCTTGCAAATCCTTATGCCCATACTATGATCGATATCATCTACACTATCCTGTGGTTCCCTGCCTTCATCGAACTTATAGTATGGGCCAAGCAAGGATCTCATGCAGCAAAAGACTGGGACAGCAGGAGGGACAAGGTTTGCGACAAGTTCGACTGGGGACCAATGAGCAAATGCAAGCTCGGGCAAGGTTTGGGAGCTTTGGCATTTCTGATCTGGTAGGCTTCTAGCATGCTGTGTAAGAAGGACAGTGCTAACATGGGGTATCCAGCCTCCTGTTTGCTTTGACAACGGCCCTCTCAATCTATGGCGTTTGGTACTATCGAGTGAACGGGTCTATGCCTGCATCCACTACGAAGACACCCGAAGCTATACCAGCTGAAGATCCAGATGGCGGCCACATCATCTTCTCGAATCCACGTGACATGCTAGACCAGCGGCGAGAGGGGCAACCAATGCATCGTGACGACGACGGGGTGTCGTCGCTCCACCCCTCGGAAATTGAAGCAGGAAATCGAGAGGGAGAAGGGATGCATTGGCACCGGCCACCATCGCCTGATCTACCGATGGACTGGGATAGACGTTCATCGCCCAATGTAGCGATGGGCGAAGGCTGGAGACGACAACGAACACCCGAGTTGCCGATCGGCGAGAATTATTACGCTGTCGATACAAGCTACCATGGAGGACGCAAGAGTCCGTACGATCCTCCGCAGCCTTCACAACATCAATCATCAAGCAGGTCTGGTGGCAGGTCTTCAAGCCCCCGTTACGATACATATCTCCCAATCAAAAGTAAATTTATTGAGGGTCTGAAGCCGCAGCCAGCACCGACGCTGCGACCGTCGCAGTCTTTGGCAACAGACTCGTTCAGGGATTATTTGGAGTTGAGCCATGAGGGTAGTGGCCGACTTGATTTTCCCGATGCCGACTACGGTCGCTTAAATCATTAGAGTAGTCTGCTATGAAAGAAGCCAGTCATGGCTGGGGGCGAGGCCAGTACAGATGGAGTATGGACGACCTCCTCGTACTTTCATATACATATCCAGAATACGGTTCCAAAGAGATCGAACCGTGAAATGGAACAGCAAGCATATAACTCGTGTCGATGTCTGCCTGCTAAACTACAGAGCTACCGCACACTCATCCTACCCCTTCTCACCCTCCCTGACTGAAAACCCTCACCTCCCCCCCTGCTCCAAATGCCCCGCAATCTCCTTCATCAACGCCCCCAAATCGCCCTCGTTCCCCTCCACCTCCAACCCCTCCCCCACCCACCCCCTCGCCTCCTCCCACCTCCCCATCTCGCACAAACACCTCCCCCGCCTCCACCACGCCTTCCCATTCCCCCCCCTCTTCATCTCCACGCTCGTCTCCCCATCCGCCGCCCCCTCCGCCCACATCCCCGCCGCCATATACGCCTGCGCTCGGTTCGCGAACAGCACCCCCGCCTCCTCCCGCACCAGCTGCGCCGGCTCCCACGCCGGCCGCCCGAGCGCCATCTCGATGCCGTAGGTGTAGAGTTTTATGGCCTCGTGGGCTTGTGCGGGTGTGGGGCTGGATTTGGAAGTGCGGAGGGAGGCGTTGCCTTGGTCGCGCATCTTTTGGATCTGGGCGGAGCGTTTGGGGTTGAGGGGCATGGGGGGTGGAGGGGTTTGGTGCTCCAGGGGGAGGAGTTGGCGGTGGAGGGCGTGGAGGGGGGTGAGGTGGGGGGTTAGGGTTGGGAGGGGGGTTGTGATTGCTTTGGAGGTTGGGTCGATGTGGAGGGGGAGGAGGGTGAATGTTTCGTCCATTGTTGGGGTGGGGAGGAGTTTAGGGGGAAGGAAGGGGGGTGGAAGTAGGGGAGCGCTTGGGTTGGGCTTCGTGAGCGCGGCGGAGATGGAGTTATCGAGGAAGGCGGAAAGGGTGGTGTTTGTGTAAGGGCCGTTTGGTCGAGCTGACAAGATGGTGGGAATTGTGGCCAGATGGGGGTGTGTTCTTCCAGGTAAGTGGGGGAGTGACGGGCTTGGAGTTGGATATGGTGGAGTAATGTCTCAAGTGTGGGTGTGAGTATGCTGCTATGTTTTTGCGGTTTGCTTTCACTGCTGATGTGCTTTTGGATAGGTCCTGGTCAACCTATTCCCTATTCGTGTTCATTCGATATTGCCAAGCTTTGCCAAGAAAGCTACATCGCTAGCGTTGAGTAATCGACAAAACATACCTTAGCGTCGGACCAGGCGGTGTAACTTTGTGACTCTTCTCTGCTTACAAATTGTGAGATCTTAGGACAATATCGCGTTTCAAAGGGGGGATGGCTCCATATCAATTTCTCATCATCACCAGAATCGGATCGATATTCGACCGCTGTTTCCTTGATTGCGGCGATAGGACTTAGAACGCGGTGAAGACATTTAAATCCTGCAGGAGGATGCAGATCGTACAACATATTGGCCGAAGGATCTGACTCCACTACATTATATTACAAAGCTCAACATTTACGTAGTGATCAATACGTAAGGTAGGTGTCCATTAGTGGTATATAGAGCTTGCTACGCCTGCTAATCTCATCTCATTCCATCTCTTTCATCTCGCACGAGTCTCTCTCCCTAATCGGGCCTTTAACTTGGTGATTGATCACTGTAACCAAGCGCTTTTATCCAGGTATCGTGAAGCATAAGCATAACCATCTTTTTCTCACTTCTTCTTCACCTCTCAAATACCCAAGATACCCCGAAAATCTGCTTTCGTTATGTCTGATCTCATGAGGGAAGCGCCTATTGGGCAGCTCCTGCGATTCATCACCAAAAACAAGATATTCAGATATCCAGAGGAACTTGATGGCTTCCAGCTGCCAGAATCCTACAACACCATGCTCAATGCGCACAACTCAGAAAAGGCAGCATCGCGCTCGGACTCGGACGCAGATGAAAATGCGGTAGACGAGCTCCCCGAGCTGAAGCATCATGCCACGACTCGCAGCATCAGGTCTGGCGACATCGAAGCAAAACCAGATTTGACCCGCACTGTGTCGCGAGAATCAACGACTCCATACACCGAAAAACGTCTGGAAGCCGAAGCAGAACTGGCTATCGAGCGAACGCAATCGCTACCGATAGTCCCTCAGAAGACCTCAGACGGTAACATTTTGGTCGACTGGTACACCACCGATGATCCCGCCAACCCACAAAATTGGTCACTCAGGAAGAAGAACCTCAACTCCTTCATCATTTGTCTTTACACATTCGCCGTCTACACCGGCTCAGCAATCTACACCCCCGGCGAAGCGGGAGTGATCAGACAGTTCGGCATCTCCCCTGAAAACGCTTCGCTTCCTCTTTCGTTGTACGTACTCGCCTACGGCATCGGTCCCCTGCTCTTCGCGCCTCTGTCAGAGATTCCAATCATTGGCCGCAGCCCCGTCTATATCATCACCTTCTTCTTCTTCGTCATCATCTCTATCCCCACGCCGTTGGTCAACAACTTCGCCGGTCTTCTCGTACTCCGTTTTCTCCAGGGATTTTTCGGTAGCCCTTGTCTCGCCAACGGCGCCGCCACAATGCAAGACATGTACTCCCTGCTCTACCTGCCCTACGGCATCACCGTCTGGGTCTCTGCCGCCTACTGCGGCCCGGCCCTTGGCCCTCTTCTCTCAGGTTTCGCCATCACTGCCAAAGGCTGGCGTTGGGGGCTTTGGGAAATCCTCTGGATTGCCGGACCGGTGTTCATCGTCATGTTTCTCTTCGTCCCAGAGACATCGACTCCCAACATCCTGCTCCGCCGTGCCAAACGCCTGCGAAATTTCACGGGGGATAACCGTCTCAGGTCCCAATCTGAGATCGATCAAAAAGGCATGGCACCCTCGAAGATTGCTATTGATGCTATCGTCAAGCCCATTGAAATTACCGTCAAGGATCCTGCCATCGCCTTCGTCAACACCTACACCGCCCTGGTCTATGGCATCTACTACTCGTTCTTTGAAGTCTTCCCGATCGTCTACCCGGGCTACTACCATTTCTCCCTCGGCATCGTCGGCGTGGTCTTCACGTGCATTTTGGTCTCATGCATTACGGGCGTCGGAGCATACTGCGCTTATCTCTACTTCTATCTGGTCCCAGACATTCAGAAAAACGGACTTCGTGCACAAGAACACAGACTGGTGCCTGCCCTGTTCGGAGCCTTCGGTCCACCCATCGGGCTCTTCCTCTTCGCCTGGACCGCGAACCCCTCCATCCATTGGATCGCGCCCACGATCGGCATTACCATCTACGGCGCCAGTGTCTTCGTGGTCATGCAGTGCATCTTCGTCTACGTCCCGCTCTCGTACCCACAATACGCCGCTTCCCTGTTTGCAGGCAACGATTTTTTTCGCTCGGCGCTGGCCTGTGGCAGTATCATGTTCGCAAGGCCGCTCTTCATCAATATGGGAGTCGGCAGGGGTGTGAGTTTACTGGCGGGGTTGAGCTGTATGGGTGTGATTGGCATATGGGTGCTCTACTACACTGGAGCTTCGCTGAGAGCTCGCTCGAAGTTTGCAGTTGCCGAATGAGCAAGGTTTCAATGTGAGGAGTGCGGTCAACATTAATGTTATTCCGACGCACCCTGTGTGTTATTATGTCTGGGATCATGAAGTGGCGTAATGCGTGGATGGAACCTGGTGAAAGAATGAATGCATTGCAGGCGTTGCACGAAAGACCCGGCTCACAGATAGAAGTAGCGATACCAATAGACATGAATTAGACATGAACACAGTTCTAATCATCACCATGATGTACCGAGTTTGCACATATGGTAGTCAACATCTTCACCAAGGCTGAGTAGATATGTAATCCCCCCTATCAAAAAAAAACATATCTAGGCATTTTATAGACTGGTGAACCATGAACCGTCTCAGGTTAGGGGAGTCGAACCCCCGGTCCTTGTCTTTTACATCTATTGCCATGGATGTACCGGTAGCTAATAAGGTAGCTATCCTAGTCCTGTTACATTAATTCTGACTACTAGTAGCTACTCTAAGAGTACGAATCTAACGGCCCGTAGATCTTTTTTAAAGAAGGAGTACTCCCACGGTATCCTGCTTTATAAAGGGAGACTAACTATCGAGAGCTTGCTCAGCATAATCCCTAGCTCTTTATAGAGTCTTTTTAGCCCTCTAGTTAAGACCTAAAGAACTTCGCTTATACCAGCTCTATTCTATAGATTAAGTTATATAGTAGACCTACTCGTAGTCTTACTCTTGGTAAACTAACGAGTGTCGTACTAACGTGCCCCGGACTCAATGACAATGCCCCTGTAGGATTTGAACCCACGCAGTAGCTGTATCTAGTACAGGTCTACTGTACCAATAGCAGTGTTTGTCAACACCGCCTTAATCCCCCCTATCAAAGATTTCATCAAGATCTCCCTAAGGATGACTTGCATTTGATGTTCAGGCCTAGAACGCCTACTGTGTAGATACTGGCCGGCAGATCCTCGGGAATACCGAATGATGCTCTGCGCGCATCCAAGTTTTCTTAACGACATCATCCATTATATTTCGGTCTGCGATGTTGTATATTCTCATTGTGCGTTTTCATATTGTAATTCACTTCCGATGACTCGACGTCTATGACTGTGTGCTTCTTTGACGCGTTTGGTTTCTCTCGAGCGAACTCTATTGACCCCAACCAAGGAATCTCCAATGGCTTCATTGCTGGACAATCCTACGATAGGCACCACCGAAGGAGACGTCGGCGCCAAGATTCGGGAGTGGTCTACGCTCATTGGCATCGTAACCGCGATTATCGGTAACATTCTCATCTCCTTCGCTCTGAACATCCAGCGGTACGCCCACATACGGCTCGGTCGAGAACAAGAGGAGAGCAACGAACATTGGGATGATGGTCGCAAGAGCAATGGTCATACGAACTACGGGACACAACAGGCTGAAATCGCGGAAGAGCGGGCCAAGGTGAATCTTAATGCCCCAGCAGAAGACGGGCAGCCTGGGGAGGACCACGATGACAATGGCACGAGGAACTACTGCTCAACGGACCATGAAGGCTCGATACACTCGCGCAGCTCCTCCACGTCGACTATAAAGCAGTCCGAGAAAGCGAAGCCTCAAGAGGACCGTGAGTCATATCTGAAGTCACCATACTGGTGGGCCGGCATCGTCCTCATGGTTCTTGGCGAAGCCGGCAACTTCATCGCTTATGGCTTCGCTCCAGCCTCGATCGTATCTCCTTTGGGTGTGGTTGCGCTGGTATCAAATTGCATCATAGCTCCGGTGCTGCTGAAGGAGCGATTCCGCCTACGCGATTTCCTCGGCGTTGTGGTTGCCATAGCTGGCGCAGTCACGATTGTTCTAAGTGCGAAGAACTCGGAGGTCAAGATGGGTCCGGATGATGTTTGGGCAGCTATTACAAGATGGGAATTTGAGACGTATCTAGGGGTCACGGCGGCATTGATCATCTCGTTGATGTGGGCGAGTGGGGGGTACGGCGAGAGGACAATCTTGATTGATCTTGGACTTGTCGGTCTTTTTGGTATTTATAATGCAAACTATTCATGGAGGTTTTTACTGAAGGGACAATAGGTGGCTATACGGCTCTTTCCACCAAAGGTGTTGCTTCGCTCCTATCAGATACCCTTTGGCGCACCCTGACCTTTCCCATCACATACCTCCTCGTCTTCATCCTTGTTGCAACGGCATTACTGCAGATCCGCTACGTTAACCGCGCGTTACAACACTTCGACTCTACCCAAGTCATCCCTATACAATTTGTTCTGTTCACAATTTCTGTGATCATTGGGAGCGCTGTCCTGTACCGAGACTTCCAATCAGCGGATGCATCTCGGTTTGGAAAATTCTTCGGAGGTTGTGTATTGACATTCCTAGGAGTGTATTTGATCACCAGCGCAAGAGCGACTGAGGAGGACGAACAAGAACATGATATACTAGGCGATGAGGAGAATGCCATTGGGATGGTGGACGAAGAAAGATACCAAGATGAGGTCGATGATGGTGGTGAGAATGATGCCACAAGAAGAAAATCCTCGATCAGTTTTGCAGCTGATACAGGTACCACGCCACGAGGGTCGAGACGAACATCAGGCCAACAGGAAAGCAAGTCGCCACGTACTCCACCTCCACTCCTCTCCTACACTTCTGCGGCATCTTCCAGGTTCTCCGAGCCAGACTCCATACCTGAGGACCCTCCGGAAGGTGCTCGGGACCATCTCGTTCCTGGAAGACCGCAACCGCTCGAAAGCACTATATCGTCTCCTCTCCTTCCATCCCAAGCACGTCATTCCGATCAGTATTCAACGCCACAGGCTCAACAGAGGCAGGGCAGGCTTTCAGTCTCCAAAGCTGGCCGTCCATCCGCATTATCGAGAAGATCGATGGCCCGATTAACGCCCGGCCCGTTGTTGTCGCCTTTGTCGTCTCCCTTGAGCGCAGTAATCGCCGATAGCTTACGAAGAGGAGTTGACACGCCGTCTGCGCGGAAACGCCCTGGTCTGGACTTACGTAATTCCAAATCTCAAAGAGGCATGCGAAGTTCGACTAGTGGCGAGGTCCTCACTGTCTCCTCGCCCACAAAGGCCAGACAAGCTTCGGAGGAAGCGCCTCCGGATGAGCGCCCCCCGGCTGCTGAACGATCACAGAGTGTAAGCGCCACATTGGGCGAATTCTTTCGGCTGAAACGTGAGAGGAGCAAAGGGAAGGCGACAGATCACAGCAATGATACCCAGCAATAAACGATGCTACGTGTATATGTATGTACTAACGGCAGACCACTACTTATGGGGCTTTTGAGCGTTCTTCAGCATGGCGTTTAAGGTTTTGTCATTGCGTCGTTGGACGGGGTAAGTACAGTGTAGGCGTTGCGGATGAATAGCAGGCGTCGGTTCCTCGTCGACCACACGATGTCTTCGGGAATGTTGTCCATTGATACACAGCAAACCCCACACCCTACCCGATGTCATGATTCACACTCTACATCAACAGCTTGCTTTCTCACGTCACTCTACATCAACAGCTTGCTTTCTCACGTCACTCTACATCAACAGCTTGCTTTCTAACGTTCAAGCGGTCCCGCGGTACATCTCCCTGACTTGAGCCAAGATATTTGTCCATATGCGGCTAGCACGGAGTTAGTACACTTCTGGCTTAGGCTCCGATATGCTACCTTAAGCATATACAATCGATTCGTCATTTCGCGAGAAACCTTTGCGCTGCGTCAGTGCTTGCTCAGAACTTACAAATCGTCTCCTAACAATACTACATATCGCATATTCTCCCCTATAAATGATAGAAGGTACTAGCATTTTCTGTCATGTCTATATAAGGTCTCCAACAAACCCTTTTCTCGGTTTTTCTTTATTTGAAAGGGTAAAGTCATCAATTCTTCAAATCATCAATTCACACCCCACTTCAGCATCATACCTATATGTCCACAACCAAAACAGTCATCTCCGCCGCATCCAAAGCCATGAAGATCGTCCGCCGCCGAAGCAGCGACCGCGGCCACGCTAGCCACGGCTGGCTCAACTCCTACCACACCTTCTCCTTCGCCCAATACCACGACCCAGCCTTCCAATCCTTCGGCTCCCTGCGCGTCCTGAACGAAGACCGCGTCGCGCCCCAGTCCGGCTTTCCCACACACCCGCATCGCGACGCCGAGATCTTCTCCTACATCCTCTCGGGCGAATTGACGCATCGCGACTCCATGGTCTCGAAGAAGTCGGATGCCGATATGCTGAGTAGCAAGAACGATTTCTTTCGCATGCATAGAGGCGATGTGCAATTCACGACTGGGGGGACGGGGATCGCGCATTCGGAGCAGAATGAGCATGTGAGCGACGAGGTGCACTTTTTGCAGATCTGGGCGTTGCCGTGGGAGAAGGGGTTGCCGCCGACGTACCATACCGAAACTTTTCCCGAGCGGGATAAGCGGGATCGATTCGTCACCATTCTTAGCCCGCTGAAGGCTGGACCGGAGGCCACGAGGGCGGAGGAGAAGGACGCTGTTCCGATCATCGAGGGCACTATTCCTATCCATGCGGATTTTTTGATGGGTGCGTCTATTGTTAGCAAGGGGGCGAAGGCTAGTTGGACGGTTGGTGGTGGTGGTGGTGATGGGGCTGCTGTGAGGGGGAAGAGGGGGAGGAAGGTGTATGTGCATTTGCCTATGCGGAGGGTTGGGGCGAAGGTTAGGGTGGGTGGGGGGGAGGTGGTGTTGGGGGAGGGGGATGGGGCGTTTGTGGGTGGTGTTGAGGCTGGGGATGAGCTAGTTGTTGAGTCTGTTGGGGAGGGGGAGGCGGAGGTTGTGGTGCTGGATTCGGATTGATGGCGTTGTATGTGGGACCTGCCCGGCGTTTCTACTATTCACTGTTCGTCTGGGCCGGCTTATTTACGAGGGTTTGATGGTGTGGGTTTGGAGATGGGATATGGTAGTAATGTCTCTTGCTCTTCTGTTGGAGGTTATCTATCAGATTACTGATGGTTCTTCAGGGGTCGGGCATTGGAGATATTTCCATTCTTCCTCACGCGGTTTATCAGCATGGATATGTACATTATACGGTGTATATGTGATTGTCGGAAGGTATGTTGGAAGAACCCATCTGAATAAAAGCATTTTGCTACTTCCATCTGCGGAGTCACGGAAAGAGTTTTGTCTTCGAATGTTCAGAACGATGCGTATTATAATGCAGCCAGCAGCTTCTGCCCTGCTCGAAGCATACGAGTACCTACCGAATTCCCAGAGTTATCGCACTACTGTACATAGTCACATCCCTTGCGTTTTCTAAACCCCACCACATCGCCGCGGAAACAATTTTGGTCTCAAAGAAATCGGCGCAGAACGCGCCATCAATAATATGCACATTGGGATTTCAGTTGGCGAAGTTCATGTCTTGGAATATCGCGGGTGCTTTCTTTTGAGCACGGAGTATGAGACGGGAATTTCCGAGCTTGGAACCTAGTGACTCATCTATTCAATCGACGAGCGCGGCATAATCTGTGTCAATCCAGTTGTTGTGCTACCTACCTACCTTGAATTATCTATTCTAGCTCACCTTTCCCCTACTGATTTTCAGGCCACCTAACAACCTCCTTGCACTGAGGAGCCCCGTCCGATACGATTATGGTTATGACCCCCGACGGCCAAAGCCATTCGACCCAAGGCCTACAAACAAGACCCGGTGAAGCCCTAACCTGAGCCTCTCTATACTAAGACACCAACTCGATGAACGATATCGAGTTTTTCACTCTCTGAGCGAGCATGATTTTAGCGCTATTTTGAGCCGACATGTCCACTCGATTTTCTGATGTGAGGGAGGGGAGAGATTATCGATGGCTGCTTGCATGTTTTTAGGAAGGATTGTCGATGATGGAGTATTTCTTGAGGATTGGGAGTTGGGGTTGGTTACTGGGATTGCAGTGTTGGTTTGCGGCTGACTGATTGAGAATAGGGGTCTGTGGGCTTTTCGAGTTTGCGGAGGGAGTGGCGGTGGTTGTGTTGGGCTTCTGCTGCTGCGTCAATTTGTGGGGTGCGAGGAGTTTTAGTTTGGGGGTTCTTAGAGCTTATTGGATGGAGGGAGGTGGGATGGTTCATTGGCTCTTGCACTCTTTCTCATCTAGCTTCTTACCTATCATAGGCGTAAGTTTAAAAACTTCCCAATTTCGTATAGTCATTTGGTTTGTGTTACGTGCATTTGCAGGCTAGCGTAGTGGTAGGTTAATAGTATGTATGTTATCATGACATATTGAGAATTTACTGATGGGATTGGTGGGGTTGGGAAGTTGAGGAGAATCTGGAGGGTGGATATAGGGAGATGGCGGTAAATCGAGTCAAAGATGCATTCGTGATAGAAGAGAGGAATCGATGTGTACATTTATCCATGTCGGTCCGATGAGTCACTTCCCAAGTGTGCAAATAATAGTGAGATGAGGGCCTATATAAGTGGCAAATTCAATATCAATTCGCATCACTTAGTTATCCACCATCTATCCAACAGTATCCTCGAACGGAAAGATACAGCATCCACCATCTATCCAGCAGTATCCTCGAACCGCGAAAGATACATCATCCACCAATAAAGCAGCGCCGATATGAATCGAACATGTATTATGGAGTATATCTTCTCAACAACAATATCTCACATCAACCCTTGAGCGATATACATGCAAGCTCTAGATCCTCTCCCTCTTGCTCAAATCGCTGATGGAAGGCATGGGAAGGTGAGGTGCGCAGAAGAAACGCTGGGTGCTTGGGTCCCAGCGCATGTGGCCGTTTGGGATGCTGTTGTGGTTTAAGACAGGTTAGCGAATGCGGTCGGGAGATTTAATAAGAAGAAGGCAAATGGTAGATGCAAAAAGGGCCTTTATGGATGTTCTTGGGTAGAAGGTATGATGAGTGATGATGGGATGTCCTTAGGATGGCTGCTGGTGTAGATACTGGCCGAGGATTGGGGGTGGGATCGCTGCTCCGTATGTTCGGGGCACGCATAGTAGTATAGCAGCGTGTTGAAGGGCGGATGGGGTTGGCGTAGTGGATGATGCGGGCTTGGATTGTGTCTTCGTTTTCGAAACGTCGCGATCCAGGATTCCAGTCGTGTCTCCTTGGAAGAGCACGTGTCGGTTTGTATTGTGTTGTGAGACGGTGATCGCTGGGAACCCCGGGTAATATCGAGCAATTCCTGGCGGAGCGTAGCGTGGGAAATGAAATCAATAACCACTTACTCCTCTTCAGCCTGCACCCTCGTCTTACTCTTCTTCTCGCCATTGTAGATCCTCAATTTCTCCAACAACACGCTACCCCAATAGTAACACGGACTATCCCCTCCCCCCATATTACCGCTCTTCTTCAAAAACCCCGCCAAACACGCCGTCGTAGGTCCATTGACGGCGTTCTTGTTGTAAGTCACGGCGCCGTCGCGCGCTTCCAGCTCTTGCATCTCGCTTGCCATGGACGCCTGGCTCCATTTCTTATTGTTGGTGCCGGGGATGATGGATTTGTCGCTGAGGAGCTTGGCGAGCTTGCGGCGGACGGTCGCTGCGTTGTCGTAGCAGGGGACTTCGTCGAGGATCTCTTCGAGCTCGATGTCGCGGTAGTCTTCTGTTGGAGGGACGTGGACTTTGCTTGACTTGGGCTTGGGCTTGGGCTTGGCCTTGGCCTTCGACTTCGTTTGGGGGTCGACGTTTTCCTTGTCAGGGGTTGAGTGGGATTTGGGTGAGGTCTTCGTGTATGGTTCTTTGCGGTTGGCGGAGGCCGTGGAGCCACTGGTGCGACGTGAAGCTTTAGGCATTGTGGCGAACGTGCTTGCTTTTGAAGTCCAATAGCTGGTGGATGAGGGAACAAGCTATTGAAGATGATAGAAACTGGAGGGTCATAGGGGGTACTTTGTTTACTAGAATACTTCTCTGAGCGTGCTCAGCCCTATCCGTAATTAATCTGACACGAAGTCACGTGTGGGACCCTCCGGTCCACCCTAGAAAAGGTGGGATTTGTGATGTCGTTATCTGATACTGATTTGCTACTATGGGGGTTGCTAAGGAGTAGGAATAATAGGGGCATCTGGCTCCCTAAATACATGCTTTCCAACGCTAGTCCAATTACCCCTCATCAACCCTCCTCCACTTGAGATATAATGTGTCTCTCGCACGCTATCCATCAGTAATACCATGACAGCTCGTTGTACTCGATTGCTTTTCATAACCCAACCCCTCAGATCGCATCTTATGTCTCAAACCCATCGATATCTGACAAACTTTCCATCGTCGAAGCAAACTTTGAAGATCTCAACTATGCCCCCGAGATTCTCAGAAGGGCAAAACGAACAGGAGTTGACCGTGGCATTGAACACTCTAATCGAAAATGGATGGAAGCTAGATGATGAAAAAAGTGGTGTTCGGAAGACGTATCATCTGAAAACATACACGAAAGTCATAGTAAGCAGGAGCTTATACCCAGAATTATCCCATATCCCAGCTGAATCTTATAGGATCTACATAACATGATAGGAATAAGAAGCAAGGCCAAAAATCACCATCCAGAAATGACTTCTGTACGTCTCAAAAGGTCTCTCGCAACGTCTTTTAGAGGCTCACGTGATGCAGAAAGCGGGATCTCTCACCGTGCATTGGACGACACACCAGCCCCGCGGTCTCTCTATCCATGATGTATTCATGGCGAAGTATTGCGACGAACAGGCGGAGATGATTGGTACTGTGGAGCAAAGTGGCTCTAAAACGTGCGGCCTAGGACCATCTCCACAGGTATAGCGAAAGGGCGATCCTTTTATGGGAGCGTTGATCTTTATGATCAAGCTTGGGGTATTATGAGAGATGTTTCCAATTTCATCCTCAGAAGCTTGATCAACAGGGTCGAGTTCAAGCAACAAACCCTTCTCGACTGTTTGTCATAAGCCTCGGAAGAAAGCTTTATTCTGGTAACGAGTATTGAGCTGTTACGCTAAAGCGCGTTGCAATTACACCCCCACAATCTCAACATCAAGGAAATCAAAGAGGGAGAAGGAAATATAGCTACTTTAATCAGAAGTGACGAGGATCGCTGAGCGAATAAAGCAAGCTCGGATCTAATTCGTACCTCACAAAGTTAAGGACCATATGGCTACACGACACCCCTTAGCCGACTGCGGTCGCTGTTCCAGATATCAATGGACTTGGGAATTCTACTACGATGACCCCTGCACAGCGAACTGAAGGTCAAGATCCTTGAAGCCCGCATCCCAACTACTCCACCATACACACCGTCGTGATTTATCATTACGGCTCAGGGGGCATTGGGCTCTGTGATTGCCTTTACAATTAATGGTATTCAGCGCACCCACAGGCGGACTGTAATTTCTTACCTTTGGTCCTCCAAGTACAGCATAGCTTACGCTACACAGCCTACCCCCTAAAGACTCAACGTCAGATATTTGCTACATTGTGCTTGGAAATGACAGCACTATATAATTATTTCAGCCTTCCTCTTTGGTCGAGCTATTGCTACCAGCACTCATGATTTAGAGGTAGTGTAATAGTGGTACACATTGGCTGTCGATGTAGAATACATCTTGTCATCCCATGATACATATTGAGCCTCTTTCCGGCCGTACAACCCATCGATCCTCCCACTTCTTCTTGGAGCCTTGTGAAATCTCATATCGCAATGAGGCTTCCCAAGACCCTCCTTGGATTTATCAGCAATCCAGCCCCAGTAGAAGCTCGTAGCATCCACGCAAGGCACAAAGGCCGGGAATGGGAGGGCCACGACGAATACAAGTTCCAGCGCCGCTCACAAGACTCCCGAACGAAACTTGTGATTTTATTGCGTCCATGATTACCAAGAGCCGGACCTCATTCGTGCCGTATGTCCGATTGATCATGATTCGCGCCCCGAGGTACTTCTAGAACCAACAGTTGTGAAACAGGTACTTTACAATGTGACCCCACCCCTTCACCTATATAAAGCAACCTCCAAACAGCCTTGAAAGGAAAGTACAGCCGCCCAGTTCAGATGCTTCAAACGCAACCGTGCGCCATTCGAAATGCGAGCCAAAGATAACGCCTAAGTAATGCTCGGTCCCCAACGCCAGCCAAAGATATAACCATGGGCCTTCCCCAATACACAGCAACCTCCGAACAGCCTTGATAGGAAAGGCAGGCGGATGAAAACGCAAAGCCGTCCAGTCCAGATACTTCAAACGCAACCATGCGCCTTCCCCAACGCTAGCCAAGGATAACGCCCAAGTAATGCCCGCGAAGGAAGAAAGACACACGTGGTAGACTAGCTCCCAAAATCGCATACGTTCTTCACACCGTCAGGAGGCTGGTCCATCATAATGTTCCACGGATCGCTGTTCGCATGGTCGTAATCCCAAATACCATTTGGAGCATTCCAATTTCCGATTTCCGAGCCAGGATGCAGATCGCCACCATGGGGAAGATAATACCAGTCATCAGATCGGAATTCTTTATCGGCCATGTCCTCGGGGGTCAAGATTTCGACTTTGATATCAGTCTCCTTATTACGAAACATGGGGTGCTTGTAGAATCCGACATAGACCTTGGGATGCGATCTGTAGGCGCCGTTGACTTCGCTACGGTCAGTGGGATCCTCGACGGAGATGATGTCGCCCCAGCCATAAACAGAATAACCGGAATGTTTGGAGAGGTAGAGAGCCTCAAAAAGCCGTTAGCATCGTAAGCGGCCATCGGACTGTTAGCGACTCACATTTCGATCCCAATTGGTGCCACCGTCACTGCTTGACCATGCTACAGTTGCGCTTTCCCAGTCGTGTCTATGACCTTCGGATAAGGCACCATCATGGACCCAGTACAGAGAGTATGTGACACGCCACTGCTGGTGATTGTCACAATACTTCGCTGATACATAGACCGGAAAAGGGTTGCCTAAATTATAACCTCCTTCGCGATAATCGCCAGGACCTGTGCAGTCATCGCCGGGATTTGCACCAGCAGGGCCAAAGTCTGGGGCATCGGTTCCTGGGTTCTTCACGGGAGGGTTGGATCCGAGCAGGACCGCGGACTTAGGGTAGCATGGCTTCATACCCCTATTCTGACCAAACATGAATACAGGTGCTGCGGCAGCAGCAGCTGGCATGGCGTTGTTTTCGGTAAAGCCAATGATGTTCATGGAAGGGATAGTGTCTCGGGATGCGAGACTGGGGGTTCGCTCTAGAAGGTTGATGGGCGGCGACGGTAATGCATAGACTTGAGCGACAATGCTTGCCACTAAGAAGGTAGCGAAATTTGAACCCTGCATTGCTGGGATCGGCTGAAATGTTGCTGTCGAATGGAACAGAGTCAGGAGTAACGGCGAAGAACAAGATAGCGACAGCGCGGCCGAGGCAAGACTGTGGAAGTACTGTTGTAAGTAGACTGGATGATAGATTTGTTCACCGGGATCGAAGGCCTCATTTATACCTGATCTCGACTGTGAATGAACCAGTCAAAGTCACACACATCTAGTTTTGTCAGCTCAGATGCAGCTGCAGCTTCAGCCCGCGGTCTGCAAAGCCCCAAATATATCCATGTTACCATGAAGCGGTTGCTCGTTAGCTAGCATTGGCCCATTCTGCATATGTCAAACGGTTTGCTCGCCAAACGTCTCCGCGACAGCAACGCCGATGATGTGCAGCTTCATGTTTCAGCATATACGAGTTTCTCCGCGACAGCGACTCCAATCATGTAGAGCTCTTCATGTTTCGGTGCAAACGAATCCCTCCGCGACAGCGACCCCAATAATGTGCAGCTTCATGTTTCAGCATATAGGAATGCCTCCCAGACAGCGATCCCGATTGAGTGAGCTCTTCATGTTTCAATATAGGCGAATCCTCCTAATCAGCGCCAGACGAAACGATAGACCTTCTATACAGGACAGAAGGAATGAGGTAACAGGGTCACCTGCGAGAGCACATATTTGCCGAGACGGTATTCGATTGGACGGGTTAAAAACCATTGCAGTAATGTTCTTACAGAAAATTTATCAAAAGGTGTGTTCGAAGCTAGCAACAAGGAACGCTTCGAAAGATTGGGCAGAAGGGGTCTCCGAAACGCTGATAGATTATCAATGACAGCGGTAATTATTGGCGTTACCACTAAAGATTCTCCATGACCACTTTGATCAATACCTTCCTGATTAGGATGATGTCCGAGGAGTCAAGTCTTGAACGACTCAATGTGAGCAGTCGCTCTGGTAATAGACCCATTTCAGCATCTCACACACATAATTGATGCACATGTTGGTGCGTATTAAAACCATGGTCGAGTGATTCGATACGTATAGTACCTGGGGCTGAAAATTCTTCGGCGGTTTGGTCGTACACTTGCATACCTTACTTAGACCCTCCTCCTTTCGGCCCCGTTATGCGCTGGCTTACACCGAGTTCCTTCGAATCTGGCTTGCCGCCGCGGTAAAACTTCTATTGAAGCTCTGTTCCACAACATATCCTCATGTTTCTTGGTGCAATCTGTTATGTACGTGGCGTTTCGACGGGTGACAATTATAGTATCTGGGGGCTTTAATACTGAAAATCAGGGTGTCATCTTTTATCCTGAGACACAAGGCTCTTATGACGGCCTACACATGGTCGGCGGCAAATAATTGGTGCAACAAGTAGGCGCGATACTGTTGTACTCATTGGCTTAGGTCTTGCGAGTGAGGGGGCGGAGTGAAACCTTGGCGCCAAGCGTTTCGTATGTTTTTCGATTCGCTGTGCACCTTCCAGTCGTGCATAACCGCCGAGACACTGCCGTTTCTAATTTGATATCCAGACGGACAGGCAACGGTGATCAAACATCCAAGGATCGTGCAGCTCCTTGATCAGCAGATGTGCTCTGCATGGTTGTCGCCAGTCCCTCCCACACGCCCTGATACTTAAAGTCATCACTGGTCTCCGCTCATTTCACGCATCCCCCCGAAATTCTTCACTTCAGTCTCAACTCAAAAACAGTTCCCATCACTCCTTTACGCTTCGACTATCCCAATAGTCTCATAGTACTACCAACATGCGCCTTGCTATGGGTGATTCGAGGTGGTCCAACTTGCTACGGGGCGTTCTCGTCACACTCATCAGTATTCTTGGACTCTCATTCATCACTCTGATCCTGTCGGGGATATGGGGCCGAGACATGACCAAGCTGCCTTATGCTCCCGCATCTGGGAAACCGTCAAAAGCGTTCGTCTTCCTCTGCCCCGCAAACTTGTTCGACCTGAGCTAACATATCCGGCGTTGACAGGGAACTTGTCTTTTACACTGGCACCATGCCCTTCCTCACTCTCTTTTGGGCAGCCTTAGATATCGCTATGGCACTCGGCGGATCCCTCTCACCAGTCCACGCTCTCATCTCGTCTCTTATTCTGCTATGTGGTTGGATCGTCCAATTCAGCATCTGGATGCAGTGTGAGATGACCGCTCCGAACATAACCGAGAGATTCAGCGCATCACGATGGTGTCCCAACGCCCGGCTCTCTGACCGTGCTTCCACGCTGAAATCTACCGCTGGGAACATTGGAAGTGCGAGAGCATTCATTGGTCTTATTGTTGCTGTGGGCGCCTTTGTGTACATGGTCCTTGCGGCAGTGTCTGTAGCTAGGGCAAGGAAGGCGGTGAGGACAAGCTTGCCATTTCGCAAGGATCCAGAGGGTGAGTTGCTGTCGACGGGCTCTTAGGTTAGGCGGGTGAATTGCACGAAGAATGCCGTCAGTAGTTGCAGGGTTGCGGGTAAGGAAGGAATGCGTGGGATTATCGTATGGTTTTGAAACGAGAAAGATCTAATAACGAAGGGTCTTGTAGTACGGAAATTGAATCCATAACAAAGTCTGAGGTCGATTCCCTTTGGGAAGCTTTGGATCGCATATTTCCATGTTACCCATGATGTGCATCGGCACCCGGAAAGGTTTGACAGGATAACAATAATTAAGAACGGTCCTCTCGTCTAATTGTTGTCTCACTCTTCAAACGTATAGCCTATGCGTGCATTCTAAGGGCTAATTTGTATGATCCGGACAACGTCACCTGGACCTTCAACGGCAGTAAGATCGGGCTGCAGTAAGACGGGCACATTGACGGACTTGTCTCAATGGACCTCATCAAAATTTCCTTACTCACGGAGGAGTCCGAAGTGTCTATCGATCATGGTTGATTTATGCCTCCCAGCAATTGCTAGAAAAAGAAGCTTGACATGCACAAACGGCACAACCAAACTCTTGGGCGAGGACCGTCAGTAGGCGCCTTCGGTCGCAAGGACCTGACTCAGTTGAAGCAAGGTGTCTCAAACAGGCTTTTGACCGGATGACTATTCATATGAGCCCAGTCTACCAAGGCAAGCATGCTGAATGACCGCATTGTACCATACCGCGTTAATGGGAAAGAATGAGGGAACCGCATCTCATCGGTTGTGCAGTGGGCCCAACAGCACTTGATTATATGAGTACTCTCGACTGCGGGCAATGTTAATAGCTTGGATGATAGCAAGGCGTGACCTAGCCTTGCCGAGCTCGCTTCTTCTGGTGTCCATCTTCATCTTCATTATCACTTATATCCGCGTACAACGTTTTCGGTTGCGTTTGCTTCCATGCATTTGTAAACATTGGATCTTTCTCAGCCTTCTCTGCGTACTTTAAGAGTGCTTCCCTCGGGTCTTCATCCCGCATCGAGCTCAGTGGAATGTTCTCCTTAACGTGTTTCTCGTCGGGTTGACTCTTGGCAAATGGAGTGGTCGTGGGGATGTGTGGGCGTCTTGGATCGCGAGATTTTCCAGACACAGTCAGACCTATTGTAGGATGGCGAGCTCCGTAGCTTGTGCCGGCCTGGGCAGCGCGTAAACCGTCACCGGTTGATATAGCATCGCCTGACAAGCCTTGAGACAGATCAGTCGTAAAATTGGGGTCATCGTCGACATGGCGCCTCTTAGGTGCCTTTGACATCACCATTGCAGCTCCCCTGGTAGAAGTGCTAGGGTTATACAGTACATGCGTCTCTGCATTAACGGACCCAGTCAGGATTTGATTCAGCTTTTCATGCCATAACAGGGTGACGAGCGGTGATCCAGCTGTGACTGGTGTGACGAGCTCTGGTTTCAGCGTGGCAGGATTGAGGATATGGAGGTTGCCGTCCGTGGACCCCGTGATGATTGAGGAACCAGTGGGCGAGAAGCGAATATCGCTGTTGGCGTATTGGTCGGACGTCGACGTGTGCTCGACGGTACTGACTGGCTGTTTGAACTTCCGAGTGTCCCATAATTTGACGAGGTCGTCACCACCTCGAGTAACCACTGTTCGTCCATCAGGGCTAACATCAAGACCTCCCGTCCAGGTATTCTTCCTATGGGCTTCTTTTATCTGTGCAGCCGGCCTCGACAATGGGCCATCACCATCCCACATCACAAGGCTGCCATCCAGTGCTGCTGCTACCAGTAAACTCTTTCCTCCCTGTATAGGCGTACCCCATTTTACTGCTGTCATCCTTGTTCTGCCTGCTGAACCGGCTGCTCTTGACTTGTGTACAATCACTTCCTTCTGCTTTAACGGCATGTTGCAGTCCCAGATTCGGAGCGTGCTGTCGGTACCGGCCGTGACGCAGAGGTCTCTGTTCGTAGGATGCCATGTCCCCGTAGTGATGGCTGAGATGTGTCCCTTGGTATTATGCATGTCCCTAAGGTACATGTCGCCCTTGACGAATTCTTTGAGCTCCTCCCCATCCCGACTGAAGATCTTCGCCTGCGGTGTAGCAGATATCACGAGTATTTGACTTGGAGAGTTGGGGTTGAACTCGACGTGGTGGACCGGATGAGTTTCTGTACTGGCAGAAGCCTTCGTGGCCGTGGGATCTATCGACTTGAAGGCATGTAACGTGTTTGGGGTCATGGATGCAAAGTCGTGGAACTTGATGGTACAGTCTGTAGAGCCGGTGATGAATCTGGAACCAGATGGATCGACGGTCAAGGTAGTGATGGACCGCTCGTGGGTCTTGAGCACCAGCTCGTGGGAGACAGGAAACTCATCGTCTTCGTCACTTTCTTCCTCGGAGCTATTATCATCGGTATTGTCCTTAGGGGAGGGTCGTTCTTCGGAAGACTCTTTGATGGCTGCATGGGCCTTGGGCCGTTTCGCTTTCCCCAATTGTCGGGCTACATCTGCCTCTTTTGTTTGCTTTCCAAAACCACTTGGAAGGAATCTCTTGAGGGCATCGTCCTCTTCGATGATGACCTCGTCGTCAGACATCGTGGGCGTTGTATCCGACTAATTGATGAGGAAGTAGCGCCTTGACTCTGGGTAAGTCCAGAGTCCACTATTCTAGGATGTATAGGGTATTGAATTGGGGCGGTCTTCTACCACAAATTTTGCATATGCTCGGAATGCCATCGAATTCGCTGGCTTGGTGAGCACTGTGAGGATCACTTATGGCTACTGTACATTATTTTGATGATGTTCAACTTGATCATGCACCTCTACAGACAGATGCCAAGTGCGAAGATTCAGCGCTTCGCAAGTTCCAGAGTAGAAAAGTGTCCTCTTCGGACCTGCCCTATGTACAAGACAATTCTGATAGCTTGTCCTCCCTTCCTGCTCCCAAGTGATACTACTCTTTTGAGCAGCTTCTGATTCATCAGCCGCCTCCATAACCGAACGTGTAGATACCACTGCAACCTTGCCCGAAGGTTTCTCTATGGATTGCTCAGATCTCGTAACTCTTCAACCTTTATGTGGTCTTTCAAGGGACGCCGTGATGCTATGCGTATGCATATCGTTGCTGTATCCATATCGTTCCTCGTGCCCTCTAGCCAGAGCACGTTTAATGCTGCTCTTCGCTGTGGTGGGCATCACTGCTTCCATGATGGTCGTCCTGGAGGAACAAGTATTCATATCCACAATATGCTGCAAAGGCCACAGTTGCTATCCCCAGACCAGGTAAGCCACCTTTGAACCGGTTCCGCCTAGTAAAGGGCCCTGTATACCGCCATGCTTCCCTGAAAAGCAACAGTCAGAACAAACTCACGCACCGTGAGGAATTGACTTACGCTCGTGCCCATGGGTCGTTGGATGGCATGCCTGAAGACTGCGCAAGCTTGCGAGGATCGAAGCCGGTTAAATTGGCCTTCGGAGGTGCCATTCTTGCTACGATTATATTAGTGCAAGTACGTAATTGTTCGGCTGAGCCCGTGACCACGAATGACATGCGAGAGCTTACAGATGCCCCGTTCGAAGAGAACTCGTACTCATGGATAGCATGGAGGCTCATATGTGCAGATGGTGGCCGAGGGGGTCGAGCCTGCGCTAGTCCGTAGTGGGCCTAGAATACCCGCAATAGAAGCTTCAATTCAAGTACCTGAACATCTTCACTCCCTGCGCCAATCATACAAGGCTGGTTTTGTGACATTATCAAGATGAACACGCGCTGGTATTGAGACAAATCGCCACATTTTCTTACTGCTATGAGATCTTCTCATGCCTTTCCACCCTCATGAAGGCCCCAATCTCCGTTCCCAGCCTTCATTGCCCGTCTCGAACCTGACCTCCGCACCGCACCTCATTCTCTATGGCCCCACCCAACCATAGGTTTGGTGGCCCACAGGTAGCCTCAGGCGCCTTCTCACACTTACAACAGCCAAATATACCTTCTCATACTCCACAACACCAATCCTCCAATTCAGGCGGGCTTCCACCACCTTCCTACGGATTCGCGCATGGGGCCTCTAACAGCATCAACGCTTTCGCTCCTACAGGCAACCTCAATGGGTTAGCAGGTGGTTTTGGATCTGGCGTCGGCCTTGGTGCAGGTGGAACAGGACTTGCGAGCAGGGAAGCAGTCATGGGCTTCCAGCATGGGGCCTTACTACAGCAGCAGCAACAAGCAAAAGAACAAATGCGGAGAGGAAGTGCAGGCGGGTCTAGAGCTCAAGCGAAGTCGAGGATTCGAGACGTATGGAAAGGGAATTTGGAACAAGAACTGAAAGCACTAAGGGTGTTGGTAGATGATTATCCATATATCAGCATGGTAGGATCCCATCCTCGTTACGCGCCATGGATTTCTGGCTGGAATCGATGACCTTTGCTGAGAAAGCCAGGACACCGAATTTCCTGGAATTGTTGCTCGACCAATGGGCGCGTTCACCACCAAGGCAGATTACCACTACCAAACGCTACGCTGCAATGTCGACCTTCTGAAAGTGATTCAACTGGGCATAACGCTATTTAACGAGGATGGAGAGTCCCCGCCGACCCACCCAACAGACAAAGATGGACTCCCCATATACCCCAACAATCTCGTGCCATGTCCATGCACCTGGCAATTCAACTTTCACTTCTCTGCCGACGGAGATATGTACAATGCAGACTCCTTTGACTTTCTGGTCCATGCAGGTGTTGAGTTTGATGCTCATGAGAAGAACGGCATAGATCCTATGGAATTTGGTGCGAAACTGGTGAGCTCTGGCCTGACGTTTGACAAAGAAGTGCGGTGGATATCATTTCACTCAGGCTACGACTTTGCCTACCTTGTCAAGCTCATGTACAGAGACCCTTTACCTAACGACGAGGGTGAATACCGAAAATTCCTCAGCATTTATTTTCCTGCAATATACGACATCAAGTACATGATCAAAACGGCCCCGAGAAACCAAGAATTGACTCCAGATGCTATAAAAATCATCAACAACCTGGGGCAAAAGTCTGGACTACAGGACCTCGCCAACAATCTAGACATCAAACGTATCGGTGCTGCGCACCAGGCTGGATCAGACAGCCTTCTGACGGGCAAGGTATTTTGGCAGGTCAAAAGCGCTATCTTCGAAGGCGATATCGACGACGAGAAGTACCTTGGCCATGTGTGGGGGCTTAATGGGATGGGGTCTTCAGGGACGACCTATTCACAAAACAATTACACTTCTTCCGACACACAAGCACAGACTCCGAACCTCAATGGTGCCACCATCTACAACAATACAACCCAAGGCACCCCAATCACGCCAGCAAGCTCTCATACCGGACTTACCGGCACCCCGATACAGCAAGCGCAGAGCAACGGGGGCGGCACCATGGGATCATGGACACCTGGTGGAGGTGGGGGAGTCTTTGGAAGATTTGGACAGATCGGGAGCAAGGGCTAATGAATGTATATGCTAGAATGGCGTTTAGACGGGAGATGGGGGCATGCAGCAATTTCGTCTACGGTCTAGCGAGAGTTTTGTGTCAAGATATGGGTTGCACCTTATATAGGCCTGCGTAAACTCCTGTAACAAGGCTTGCGGTCCCCTATGTCTTTGAATTTGCCGGATGATTGGTTTGGTTAAGCCGGCTACGCTGTTTCTGACCATATTTCATGTACCTTCTTGACGTGTATCATGCTCACACTTGGTCGTTGGCTCCACCACGCTGCAGTCCTGCAACCATATTATGTACACTTTAGAAGTAAATAAGCTCCGACATCGAACCAGCGCCAACAGCGAATCTGTTCAGCAGTATACAGTATGTGCTAACGCATCAATATGTCAAGCTGGTTGTGCTCTTGGCCTTGTCACCTTGGTCTAGCCAGATGAGGTGAAGATACCCTGAGCCGAATTCCTTATCAACCGCTGCACTCCCCGCTCCACGGCGATGTCACTGGTCGAGGGAAAGGCGATACAATCCATCTTGTTGCTGCTTTGGGAAGGGGAACGCGAGACCCAATCGCCCGTTCACCTGCTCGCAGCTCGCACATAGAACAGAGTGATAGCCATCAATCATCATACCACATACCTTCTTCTCAAGCTGCTGAACCATACCTTTGCAAAACACCACCTACGACTGACTGTACAGCAGCAAACATAATCCAGACATGGTTCTCGAACGCCTGAAGCAAGTCGCTCAGCATGTAAGCGGTACCACTCCCCCGCCTCATCCCTTCGATCCTCTCTCCGCTGCCGAAATCGAGAAGGCAGTAGCGGTGGTAAACAAGGAGCATGGTCCTCTGTACTACAATGCTGTCACCGTACAGGAGCCACGGAAAAAGCATATGCTGCAGTGGCTCGCGGATCCAGACCACACTCAGCAGCCCCACCGCGTTGCGGATGTTGTGGCTATCAAGAAAGGAGGGACTGTGTATGATGGGCTGGTGGATCTGGATGAGGAGAAGATCATCAAATGGGAATCGGATGAGGGTGTGCAGCCGCTGGTATGTGAAGATAGAGGAAAATGGACATGGGAGCTCTGCTTATGGATATAGATCACAATGGAGGATCTTCAGATCGTTGAGCATGTCGTTCGCAAGGACCCGAAGGTGATTGAGCAATGCGGTATCGTTGGGATACCCAAAGAGGATATGCACAAGGTTTACTGTGACCGTGAGTCAAACACGAAAGGTGTAAGAGGACATGTCGTTGATGCCATCCAGCGTGGACAATTGGCTTCGATGAGCGATTCGGGAATAAAGTCAGGCTACAGCAAGCTTTGATGTATTACCGACCGCACCCAGACGACAGTCAATATACTTATCCTCTTGACTTTACGCCAATTTTCAACTGCGACACCCAGGAGATCATACACATTGATGTACCTCCCGTACGAAGGCCGGTCAACCAAGCACCGCCAAACAACTATCATGCTGCAGCCATCGAGGCAGAGGGCGGCTATCGAAAAGACCTGAAGCCCATCAACATTTCACAGCCCGAAGGAGTCTCGTTCAAGGTGGATGGGAGGATCATTGAATGGCAGAATTGGAAAGTACACGTTGGGTTTAATTATCGGGAGGGTATTGTGCTGAACAACATAACCTACAATGACAAGGGCAACGAGAGAGGGGTATTCTACCGACTTTCTCTGGCTGAGATGGTGGTACCCTACGGCAATCCAGAGCATCCTCATCAGCGAAAGCATGCGTTCGATCTGGGCGAGTACGGAGGTGGCTACATGACCAATAGTCTAGCTCTGGGCTGTGACTGTAAAGGCGCTATCAAATACATAGAGTATGTCTCATCTCCTAGCAAGGCAGGCACTCGTGTCAGGGAATTCTAACCGAGGTACAGTGCCGACTTTGTCAACCGCGCTGGTGCCAGCCAGACCATCAAGAACGCCATATGCATACACGAAGAAGACGCCGGCATCTTGTTCAAGCACACGGATTTCCGTGACGATTCTGTCATCGTGACTCGCGGAAGGAAGCTTCTCATCTCGCACGTCTTCACCGCAGCGAACTACGAGTATTGTGTGTATTGGATCTTCCATCAGGATGGTACCGTACAGCTCGAGATCAAGCTCACCGGGATACTAAACACTTACGCAATGAACCCGGGAGAGGATACTCTCGGTTGGGGAACCGAAGTCTATCCGGGCGTTAATGCTCACAATCACCAGCATCTCTTTTGCCTGCGAGTGGATCCCAATATTGACGGGCCGGAGAATACAGTCTTTCAAGTTGACGCCAAAGCTGGGCCAGGGGAAGTCGGTAGTGCGGAGAACAAATATGGTAACGCCTTTTATGCGGACAAGACCAAATTCAGCACGGGGAAAGAATCGATGTCAGATTACGATGGCAGCACGAGCCGGACGTGGGAGATGGCCAACACCAACAAGATCAATCCGTACAGTCACAAGCCAGTCAGCTACAAGCTTATCAGTCGTGAGGTGCCAACATTGCTACCCAAGGAGGGAGGTCTGGTGTGGAAGCGAGCAGGCTTCGCCAGGCATGCCATCCATGTCACCAAATGTAAGTATATCCCGAGTCCCCTGTTGACCGTTGGCTAAGCATGACCCCAGACCAAGACGACCAAATCCACCCCGCTGGTCGGCATGTGCCCCAGACGTCGGGCGAGCCGTCGCAAGGACTCCCGGCGTGGATGGCGACGCATGGCGATGAAAGCATCGACAACACCGATGTCGTGCTCTGGCACACCTTTGGCATCACGCATCTCCCGGCCCCTGAAGACTATCCGGTTATGCCTGCGGAGCCGATGACGTTGCTGCTGCGACCACGGAATTTCTTCCTCAAGAATCCGGCATTGGATGTGCCGCCTTCGTATTGTTCGACACCCAGTCAGGTTGCGGCGAAGAAGGGGGCAGTAACCAATAATATGGACAAGACGAGCGTGACTGTATTGTGACGGGTGGCAGAGTGGGACGGTCTTATGAAGTCGTATCTTGGTGGCTATTGAGTATTGGAGAATGCCCTGTGAAGTTATTTATGTTCATATCCTGGTCCAAATCTGTGAATGCTCATCTAAGGTACCAAGGTACCTACCTTACTTCAGTACCTCCGTCAAAGGGGATTATGAGCTAGCCCTGACTCGCTTCACGAGCCAATCCACGGGCTGGAAAGTCCGAGGTCAGAATCGGGGCCGGATTTTATAAACCTCCGCAGATCACGTGACCCTCGCTCCTTCGTCCTTCGCTGTTTAATTGGCGCCGACATGCAGGGAACTGATAAGTTCTCTCAGTACTTACATACATAGTACATAGTAGTATGTTATCAGCCAGGCTCTGCCACCCATGCCTTTTACCGCTACCGAAGAGTGCAGGAGGTGTGGCGCACGACATAGCACGGTCTATTCAATCCAGAACTCCGACCTGCATCTTCCCGCGCGAAGCCGAAGCCGACCCTCCTTGATATATATTCATCTATAAAGTACATCGACGTCCTCTTTCCTTGTCATAACCAGGTGGTTGTTGCCCAGGCAATCGCCCACCATTCTAACATTCCTTGACTCAGACACTATCAAGGCCCATGGAGTTGAACACCCACACTCTTTCCAAGATGGCTACATTCCTGTCGTCTAGACAGGTAAGTCCACAAGTCTCCCCTGTGGTCCAAGCCTTTCTCACCAGCTAATTCAACGTGCAGGACTCCAATGCTCCATCTCAGGGTGCGGCGATGAGCCAACACAACCCTAAAGGTCCCTTCCCACCTACAACCGCAAGCCTGGGCGGCCTTCCCACCGTTCGACTCGATGTCCCCATCTGCGCAGTCTTCCTCGTCCTCTTCCTTATCGGCGCCGTCTGCCACATGACGATCCTCCAAGTCAACCAAAGACGAGGCCACAAATTCCACATCTCCGGCATGATGTTCGGTTTCTGCATGGCTCGCATCACCACCATGGTCATGCGCATCGTCTGGGCTACACGACCTAAGAACGTCAGCATAGCTATCGCGGCCAACGTCTTCGTTGCCGCTGGAGTGGTCCTGCTCTTCGTCATCAACCTTCTGTTCGCTCAGCGGATAGTGAGATCTTGTCATCCACGTTCTGGCTGGCATCCCGCCTTCCACTGGGCCTTCATAGCGACATACGTCCTCATCGTGGTCAGTCTGGTAATGCTCATCACGACATCCATCCAGAGCTTCTTCAGCCTCAACAAAAATACAAATCGCATAGATCGTGCCGTCGTACTTTACGGCCAAACCTTCTACGCCGTCATCTCCTTCCTCCCCATCCCGCTGGTCATCGGTGGGATTCTCATACCGCGAAAGACGCGACTGGAGAAATTTGGACATGGCAGATTCAGGATGAAGGTTGGAGTCCTGCTTGCCTCGGCATTCCTGCTCTGCCTTGGGGCCTGCTACCGCGCGGGGACAAATTATGCTGGTGGCACCCGTCCAATCAGCCACCCAGCCAGTTACCAATCTAAGGCGTGCTTTTATATCTTCAATTTCACCATCGAGATTATCGTCATCTTGGCCTATCTTGTTATCAGGGTCGACAAGAGCTTCTACGTTCCCAACCACAGCAAGAAGGCCGGTGATTACTCTCGAGGACCAGATTTCTACACTCGCAGAAAGCAGGGGCTGGTTGGCAAGGAGGGAGGGGAGACTGGGCTGGGCAGTGTGATATCTCCCGAAGAGACAGTATTCGATGATATGAGTCCCGAGGAGGTGGCTGACCACGATCGCAAGATGAGCGGTGTCGATGAAGAGAAGGGGATACCGCTGGAGAACATAACGGAGTCGACATCCTCGTCGACTGCGAAGCCAGTCCCTGCTGCCGGCTTCCCGTCAAGACTGCCTCCAACCCCGTTAGCGACTCCTCCCAATGAGCGTCTCGCGTTTCCCGGAGAGGTGATCCCAACACCAAAGGCATAGTCATTTGTCCTTGCACTTTTTGTCGGATCCCGTACATCAATGGTGTTGAACACTCCGGAAAGGGGATGGAGGGCGAATGATGGTACGAATCGGCGTTTACGGTTGGCACTGAGAAGAGTATATGTGGATAGCGAATACCCTCGATGTTCTCCCACTTTCACGGCTTGTGGCGCATTCATGGTGGATGAGTACGTATCATACATAGTCCATGCAATGGCTTGCCGCTTACTTGCCTCCCAAATCTCTGATTATTTTTTTCAAACTATATTCCCACTAGTAGCAATATGCGTATTACGATATTACTCCTTCAATGTCGTCCTTTCCATCCCCAATATGACCACAGATCATGAATGTGCCGAAAATTTCAATGCCGTATCTATCCACGGAACAGACCATGCACACCAGATCCCTTGTCCCCTGCCGTATGATCCTCTCATCTAATCCGACAGTCGAACAAAATGAGAGCGACATGTCTCTTACCATTTATTAATACACCTACTGATCCGAAACTCTCACGACCATCTTTTCTTGCAAGGCCGGACTAATTTTGTTGGGAATTTTGGACTCTGATCGCGATGGAGGTTGATGTTGGAGGGCGCTGAGAGCTGGATGGGTTGTGGGGGAAGGGTGGGGGAAAGGGGATATTTGGGGATATCTGGTAGCGATGAGGATTGCTGTTGTTTGGAGGGGATTGGCATTTTCGGTTTTGACTGGTTTTCAGTTTTTGTTTTTGGTCTTTGGGGGGGGAAGGGAAGGGCAAGGGAAGGGCACGGGAAGGGTAAAGGAAGGGTAAGGAAAGGGTAAGGGAAGGGAAGGGGAGCGAAGTGGAGGTGGAGATGGCGATGGAGGGAAAGGGTTTCGGAGAATGGGAGTTTGGATCTTGGTTTTGTGAGGGATGTAGGATTTAGGGGTATGTGGGGGATGGAGCTTGGGATTTGAGGTTTGAGATTTGACGTGGTTTTCAGGGGGGGTGGGCGGGGGACTGAGTGAGGTGGTGCGATGGTAGGCAGTTCGCTAGCTTGGTGATTGAGATGTTTCTTCCTTTTGGGTAGGATGTTGAGGGGGATGGGTTTAGGGATAGTACGATTGAGGGAGGAAGGAACGCTTCCTGTTTTTATTTCTGTCAGGGGGAAGGGAATATTGAGGTATGAGGGCTGAAGATCTTTCGGTAAATGTGGATGAGATGAAATCGAGCGTTTTGCATTTTCCTTTCATTCCACGTCTTATGATTCCAAAAACGCATGGAGGAGTATATTTTGTGTATGAACTTGCTAGTTTTGTATGTGTCCGTATGGTCCCCTTAGTTGTATCGAGGACGGAGTCGTACCAAAAGCTGAGCACACTCACGATCCGCATTGACGCCGAGGCTGGGGAAGTAGGAAGTTAAGCCATGACGAGTAAGGATGTGGCTCAGAATTAGACCGTTTGCGCGCTCTGGTCTTGGTCGCCTCGTTACAAGTCGAGCATTCATTACGCCTCAAAGGTCGTGATAGTAGATTCTACTGTTCTGGGCTTAGTGGAACATCTAGCGCGGCACTAGAATTTTAGGCCAATCAAATACATGATACGCGTCATTGATGTTGGCGTAGTTAGACATCTTCTCATATGAACCTTCGATCAACCAGATGCTCCTCTCTTTTCATTTGATTAGAGAGGAGTTGGTTGACATGCATCACTTGCCTTCTTTAGCTCTGTGTTGTTCGCTTTGTATGGCCTGTTATGAGTGGGGAATTTTGGCAGGATCCTAGTTCATTTGGTATGCTAGGTATAAACACGATCATTTGTATGAATTTTGGCATAAAGCTATCACTCCTTGCCTGAAATTGAATTTCTATTCGTCTTCCACGATCTTACCATGGGCCGTCATGTTGGTCGAAGTAGGGGATGTCAGATGTGCCGCCAGCGCCGAATCAAGGTAAGTTCATCCTACATCCACGGGACTGCTGCAGCATAACACGGCATCAGGCGTCGTCAGAGCCACAATATGGCTAACAAGCCAACCAGTGTGACGAGAAGATACCAGAGTGCTCCCAGTGTCTCCTCTCCAAGAAGTCTTGTCCGGGCCCGCTGCAAGGCACCTTGTTCATAGATAGGATCAATGGAGGACATGACAATTCTAGAACGGTTAGGGGTATGCAGCTGACATGGATTGTGAAACATACCTGGAGTAGCTGGCTGAATATTCAATTCTAAATAGACAATAAGCCCGTAAAGCCGAAGGAACATCTTTTCACCACGTCTTTCCACAGCCCCTTATCTTTTCAGCCTCAACCGTCTTTACGATCTGACGAAGAAAGGTCCGTGAGAACAGATGCCACTGTTGACAAGCCATCAACAATAATACCATTGGAAGGTAGCCAAGCTTTGATCAGAGACCCCAGTGGTGGCTACCATAGCGATCAACTAGCTTCACCATATCAGCCAATCAATGTCAATGATTGTCAGTCAACCTTCCTCCGTCAGTTCATCGCTACTTTCTTCAACCCAAAAGCAAATCCCACGAGGCCGAATATCTGGGTCTACGAGTTACCATCCATCTTGAGCGCTGCACCATCTCCCGCTCTCATTTGCTCTATTCGCGCTGCATCAATGGCTCTCTATGGGAAACAGCGTGGCGATGCAGCCATGCAGCTGGAGGCCTGCTATTGGTACGACAAAGGCCTTGAAAGCCAACGCCATGAAAATCATGAGACAGAACTCCAATTAGCAAGGTGCGGAAGCGCCGCCAGCAAAATCAGCGAAGCTACAATAAGTGCACCAATCCTATTTTCCCTCTTCGAATGCCTCATGACCACCTCTTTCGCTGCGTGGGCTCAGCACATCACAGCTGCAGGAAAGATGCTTGAATTAAGAGGCCCTACAATGTGCCAAGATGGCATCATTCACCACCTCTTTCGTAGTGTCAGGCTCGGTTCGGTAAGTTTGAGCATCCTGTAATGACGCTAATATGTGACACTGACGAATACAGATCTATATTGGAATAAGCCAAGAGCGTCCCTCGGTCTTCGCCTCGGAGGAATGGTGTCGCGTTCCTTTCGAGCACCATCATAAGGACCCCTTTGATAAGCTCGCCGACATCCTTCTCCAAGTCCCAGGTCTCTTTATGTTGCGAAATCACATGAGATCAAGAAAGGAGGGGCACGATGCAGCTTACGAATCGGCTCGATGGATTGCAGAAGTCAAGGCGCAAAGCCTGATCTCATGGCTGGCTCGATACTGGGACGAATGTGCGGACACGATCAACTTCGGCTATGATTATTCACGTTTCATCGAGCTATCGGATTTCCAGAACGACTCCCAGGAATGGATCATTAGGGAAACTCGTACTGCTTACTTCGAAGACACCTTTGCTGCTACCAATATAGCCTTGTACGATGCAGCTATCGTCCTGGCCAATTCACTTGCATGGGAGGCTATTTCAGGCGACCCAGAAGTGAATAAAAAACGTATCGTCATACACTGTGCTTCTATTCTCTCAATCGTCGCCTACCACGAAAGCAGGGGAACGAGCAGTGGTGGAAGCGTCTCCATGGTCTTTCCCATGAAGATCGTCTGTCGAGCAACACCTTCCACTCACCAACGCCACCAAGCAGAGGCAGCGCTTCTCAGCTGGGGAGAGAGTAGGGGTGTGAGCGGTATATGCAAGTCAAGAGCGGCCCCGGAAGGAAGTGACATCTACCGTGGAATAGGTGGTTTGGATTCGACACGTGTTGGGAACTGGAATTCATCTTCGCGTTTGGACTCCTTTACGAGGGATATATCGTCGTCTCTGGACGCCCTTCAAGTGCCTCCGCCCCAGGTCTGGGCGGGCACGTTGCTGCACGAACATCATTTGAGAGCCTGAGGCCGAGAGACATTGATCGCGAGTATACCAAGAGGAGACGACAACAGACGTCCATGCATTTCCCGTACTCAAGCAGGGAGGGACATGAGAAGAACGATCGACCCCTACACTCGCGCACGATCCAAGGCCACATTGATTCAGCGGGGTCTGCAGCCTACACTCAGGTGATGCAACGTCAAAGGCCAACGAATCGATTGCTAGCCTTGAAAAGAATCACGTTCGACGCTGCGCAAGAGAAGATGCAACACGGTTGTGGGTGGGGACTCAGGACCAGCGTCTCTTGAAATGAAAGCTGCCTGCATATATGCTTCGAGACTATGCGAACATTGTGCGTCAGGCTTTCAACGGCTAGGACTCGTGACCGTATGGGTCAATATTATCATTTGATCCGTCCCAGTCCGAACTTAATTACTATTGAAGAGCCTTCGTCACCTGCAAGCGGCTGGGGAGATATTTCCAAGGTATCCTTTGAAGGCCTGCTTGTCAAGGGACCGCGACTGAGATAGCACGCCGGTTTGGACCACCTTTTCCATAGTCTTGTTGGAAATCTATCCCGTTTGACCGAGTATATCTACTGGACCAAAGTCTGAGCTCCAAAAAACTTCCCCTATACGGATGCCTAGCAAGCCTCTTTGAGATGCAGTATCAGGACTACTGCATGTAGCTCGTCTGGGAGTTCTTGTGGCTGGGTGGGCATTGTGGTGGAAAGGCGTCGGGAGTTCGGTGCCCGGGGAGCGACTGTCAGCCCAAGCAACATAAGCAACGAGATGGGCCTAGTGTGAATTGAACCTGCCCCAGCGCGAGCTGCTTGGGCAGTCTTTAACGGTAGCTTGTGGTGCTCTTTAGTCAAACACCCATGGCGTGACTCAATGTCAGAGAAGGACTAGCGTGATTGACGATGTTGGGCTAGGATGGGAGCTATTGTTGGAATTCAGACCGGGTCAACCTCGGTAGTCACTAATCAGGACTAGTCAGGGGGCCTTGGCAGACTAATAGAGATTTCTCGTGATGGTTATTCCATTCTATATAGCTACATCCATCCATTAGTTATCATAATACTATTGCACTACACCTAAATCACGTGCAGATGACTCATTGACATCATACATTTCAACAGGTTATGAGCCCGGGTTCTGCGTAACCTAGGAACCGCATAAATCGCACAGCAAGCTTTTTACTAAGACTTAGTATTGCTCTGGAAGAAACATTCCCAGAACTATTCACAATAGGCACCATCATATCTGACTATTATAAAATTCAGAAGCTCAAGGGCACTAAGAACTACAAGCCATGGGAGATCGCTATAAGAGTATCACTCGTGGTTAACGGCGTGTTTAAGGTCATCAGACCGGAATATAAACCGCCAACTAACCCTGACTCACCTACTACCGGAGGAGCAAAACTCCCTATCGAGGAGGTGGATGAGGATAAATAGGAAAAGCATATTGATCTAGAGGAGCGAGCACTCGCCGCTATTCATATCACCACATCGCCGTCAGCCTACAGCATGATTAAAACTCTAAAGACAGTAAAAGAAGCATAGGCCAAATTAAAGTCATTATATGGGACGGACTCCTACGCCACCAAGAAAACAACGTACTTCGCCCTACATGAGCTTCGTTCAGATCAATTCAAAGACCTTCATGCCTACCTCGCCAAATTTAAGGAGTATACAAATAAGCTTCTATAAATGGGGAGTCCGCTAGAAATAGATTTCCAGATAGCAGTCTTCGAGAGGGGCCTACTAGATGACATAAAGGAAGCGGTCTATACCCTTACTAAGATCGCAAGATCCAGGAAGGAGCCACAGGATTTTAAGTATATTACTACATCATTAGTTAACAGGTTTATGCCTTTAAAGACTAAAGAATCCAAGGCATTCGCTGGCAATTTTGGCAAACAGCCAAAGCAAGGTCAATATTAAAACAAGCCTAGCAACAAAAGCCAGGGCAATAACAACGACAAATGTACTTTCTATGGCTGCCAACACAACATAAAAGACTGCTGGCATGTCAATCTAAAGCTAGGACTAGAAGGATTTGTTCCCAAAACAAAGAAAGAGCTGGAGGCACGGAACAAATAATAGTATTAAGACAGACATCCTAGTCGCCAATAAAGCAAATAAAACCTGGACGAACAAAAGCAGGACAAACTCTATACCGCTCGCTTCGAGCACAGCCTATAATAAAATAACAAATCCCATGAGATCATCGTCGACTTAGGGGACCAGGAGCATGCCTTCTAGGACCGATCCAAGTTTACCGACTATTTACCAGTCCAGAACCACACGGTATCAGGACCAACTGGGGGTAAACCAATAAAAGTTAAAGGGATCGGAACAGTATAAATCCCGGTAATTGTCGATAACAAGGTCAGCGAATTCTTACTGACCGATATTCGTCACGTACCAAATATCGAATACAACCTCCTGTCTATCACGTAGCTAGACCTACAAGGCTACACGCATACCGGTGGCGGAGGGAAGAATACATTCTATAATAAACACGGCGAGGAGGTGCTACAAGCCTTCCTACATGACCGTACCTACTGGCTAGACACTATATGGATCAACCAGATGAGGGCATTCCGCCTTAAATCAATAGTCCCGGCCAAGAATGATGCGTCTTAGACCTAATGGCATAAGAGATATAGACACGTCAGCATAGAGGCTATAAAGGCCATAGCACATGCTACTAACGTCGACTATAAGGCCGCTGATCGTCTATAAAAATACGAAAAGCAGGAACTATATAAGAGTTGCGTATCAGGGAAAATTACCCGAATGCCCTCACGCACACCAATGCCTAGAGTTACCATCCCTAGCCAATGCTGGCACATCGACTTGGCGTCAGCAAGCCATGTAACCACCCTTGGGGGGCATACCAATGTGATAGTATCTACATGCGAAGCAACAGGGTTTACCCAAATAGACTATATGACTAGTAGGGCCGAGTTACCACAAAAACTCGAGTTCCGAATAAAACATTAGAAAAACCAGGGGTATAAAACGGCCTTTATTCGAAGCGATAATAAACTAGTCCAGGGCCGTAAATATCAATAAATCTTCCAGGAACATAGGATATTTATTACCCCATTAGCACCGTATAATCCTCATTAAAATGGGATCGCTGAAAGGAAGAACCGGACACTATTTAGTAAAGTCAGAGCGGTTCTTATTAACGCTGGACTACCATAAGAGTTCTGGGGTAAGGCTATCTACTATGTTAATTACATTGAGAACCTCATACCTAGCAAGGATAGGAAGTCCCCCTTCGAGAAATGGTACGGCTATAAACCTCAATCAATATACCTGAAGCCATTCGGATATTAGTGCTATTCGTTCGACATATCGCCGAACAAGAAAAAACTAGACAATAAGGCTATCAAATGCCGCTTCCTTAGCCACGACGGTAAGAGCATCTACCGCGTATAGGATATCAAGGGACAATATATCACTCGATCAGCACATGTGGTATTTAATAAGAGGGCCGCCATGTTGTTAATAGACAACAATGAGCTCCTAATAGAGGGAGACTCTGGCGACGACAACATAGCAGACCTCCTGGGCCAGCTCTAAGCTGACCAATCAGATGGCGGCAATCAGGCCTCAGAGGGAGCAACTACCTCTAATCGACAGGGTGTCGAGGGAGTATTAGATAACACTGAAAATACTAATAATACTAATAATACTGGCAATAGATTAGCAACAAATTTTCCATCTGGCTAATCAATATCAGGCCTGACTGATAATATAAGTAGGCCAACCAGTCTAAATGGACGTAATCAGGATAATCCACCCGAATCAAATCAGAATAAGTCAAATAATCAGACTGCTGATAATAGCCGAGCGGAGTCGGAATTACTAACTAATCAACATCAGAATAGTCAGGATGGTTCGACACGCCAAATTACTACTGTGACACCATCAGCTGTCGTCAATAAACAATCGACTCGAAACAATAAATCTCAGAGAATTATTCCTGATACATCACGTCGTTCCGTTCGTGATAAACCACGGATCGACTATAGCTAGACGAATAAGAGGGGTATAAAGTCTTCTAACAACCCTGATAGGTTCAGAGCCATGCTCACCCGCGTCGTCGCCGGTACTAAAGAGCGTCCCTGCCTAACGTCAATAGACGAGGCTCTTAGTAGACCTAATAAAGACAAATGGCTCGCTACCGCCGAAGAAGAACTGGCTAATCACGATAAGTAGATAATATGGCAAGAACCATGTCGACCACCTCGTAAAGCACATGTCTTGCCAGGGAGGTGGGTCTTATCCTATAAATATGGGCTAATAGGCGAAATCAGCCGATATAAAGCACGGTGGGTAGTTAAAGGCTTCTACCAAATTAAGGGGATTGATTTTAATGAGACATTCTCATTAACCCTGAAGGCATCGTTATAGCGACTCCTCCTGGCCCTGATAGCTAAATATGGGCTAGTCGTCGAGTATTCAGACGTTGTCGCGGCCTTCTTGGAATCACTTATTTAGGAAGAAATCTGGGTAGAGCAACCCCACCGCTTTACTAATAAATAACAAGGACACGCCTACAGACTAAACAAAGCTCTGTATGGCCTCAAATAAGCGTCCTATGAATGGTACGAAACCCTTTATAAGGCACTCAAGTCTCTAGGTTTTAAGCGCCTCGAGCATGATCATTGCGTGTTTATTAACACTATTACAAAAGTTATTATTACGGCTTACGTGGATGACTTACTATTTATAGCACGTAACCGGGACCTGATCACCCAGATAAAGAAGGAACTTGATAAGAGGTTCAACTTCAAACATATAGGAGACCTGAAAGACTATTTAGGAATGAATATTGTCAGAAATCTAGACAACTGTTCTATTCAGGTCAACCAAATAAAATATATCAACCAATTATTAAAACAGCTAGGCATGGAAAAATGTTCGCCAGTAAAATCGCCTATGGAATAAGCAAACATCGCTGTCGCCCCTGACGGCTATACAGCCTCCTCATCTGAAAGGGAGGCTTATCAGTCCCTCATGGGAGCACTCAATTGGCTAAGTGTCATGACTAGGCTAGATATTATATACGCTGTTAGCAACCTGAGTCGTTCACTTAATAACCCTACTCCGCAATATATAAATGCGGCGAAAAGGGTACTACGTTATCTATTAGGAACAGTCGACGACGGTCTTATCTATTAACCAGGTAAAAATAATGGCCTGGAGGGTTTTACCGACGCGTTATACTGTGACGACTATAAGACGTCTCGTTCCACTAGGGCGTACGTCTACAAACTATTCAATGGCCCTGTCGCCTAGCAATCCAAATTACAAAAGCTGGTAGCGACATCCACATGCGAGTCTGAATACATTGCTACAGCAGAGGCATATAAAGAAGCTCTATATCTAGGCCCTATGCTCGAAGAGCTAGGGTATAATAAGGGAGCAGCACCAGTGCTCCTAAGCATCGACAACCAGGCAGCTATGAAATTGGCTACTAACCCGATCAATTATACTATTATAAAACATATCCGAATAAGATATCATTTAGTACGTCAACTCGTTTCTAAAACTAAAGAAATCCGTCTCTAATGGGTTAACACCAAAGGCCAATGTGCCGATCTACTAATAAAACCCATCGGCCCTATTAACTTCGGCCTGGCTAGACAATAATTAGGACTAGCTCCGAGCGAAGTATAAGGGCATTCAGATATGGTGGTTGGCGACAGGGAGCCTACCTCGTTGCCACCGATATGAAAGGGAGTGTTGGAATTCAGACCGGGTCAACCTCGGTAGTCACTAATCAGGACTAGTCAGGGGGCCTTGGCAGACTAATAGAGATTTCTCGTGATGGTTATTCCATTCTATATAGCTACATCCATCCATTAGTTATCATAATACTATTGCACTACACCCAAATCACGTGCAGATGACTCATTGACATCATACATTTCAACAGCTATTCCCTGTTAGAAATAAGCCCTTCTGCCAAGATAACAAGCGAGTGGCCACGTCTACAAAGTCTTGTTGTCATGTTATCTTGTTCCTAGACGCCTTTTCACCTTTTCAGACATCTAGCATAGCCAAATCATCCATCAGACCCCTGAGACCGTTCAACATTCCCAAGGCGTTCCGATTATTGTTGTGGAAGACCTCTCGCCTTATGATTGCTTTCGCTCCTCATAACTCTCTACAATCTTATTGATCTGAGCGTATCTTCCGCCCGATAAGATGTACTTCGATTTCTAAATGAAAACCAGTCGGCGTTGATCAGGCCGGGATCAGAGAGAGTGTGGGAGGTCCAAGTAGAAAGTTTGGCCTGCACAGACGTTATTCTCCATAACACTCCCTCGACACGGCATTTTAACAGTCGGAGATCAGGTGACTCCCAAGTCGCAAGAGGCGCTACCGCTAATCCTCGGATCACTCTTCTTTGTAGACGTTGTGTGTCTTGCCTTCTATCATTTCCATCCAAGTCAAGTGAACTCATATTCCAAAGGCTAATACGCTTCCTCCGCGCATCAGAAGGATCCAGACTATCCATGGAGATTGACTCCGGATCAAGCTGCCAGTAGCTTTGTACGTTACCTCTTTGCTAAGGACACTTTGATCCGTGAGGTCTTTCCTGATATTACCGACTCCATCGTGGGTGCGGATTACCAACGCTACCGTGTACTTCTGGCAGCAGGGGGCTTGCAGGCAGAGTTGGATATTGAATGTCGACATCCAAGCGAGACTTGGGTACCCCCTGCTTTCATGGCAAAGCCAGCGTGGTTGTTCCAGCCGAGAATGACAGGAAGCCGGAGGAGGATTATATCACAATTTACTCCAGCCATTGAGAGCGCATACAAGGTATCACCAATTAGACATTCTTGTCCATCTGAGGTCATTCTTCCCTGCAACTTGTCGCGCTGACTGTAGCCGAAAATCTCCAGAATTTGGCGCAAAAGCAGCAGCAAATCCCCACCTCTATAGCCCCATCATATAAGAAGGTCGGCCCTGTTGTTTGCACAATAGCGATTCTTGATCATGCTCCCAAGGCCGGGAAAGCAGCCATTACCCCCCAACATGCAACAGCGTTGGAGGAGCCAAAGCTGATAGATAACATTCTGGTCCTTCCAATCAGGTTTTCAGCATGATCGAGACAAAGACGACATGTGATTTGGATCCGAAAATTGAGACAGTGTTGAAGATAAGGCTGGCGTCTTGCTCGACACGGTCCGCAGGAGCAACTCTGTTAAGCTGATCACTCAGTATGTTTTAGGACAACTCAGGTTGTCCAATATTCGATCTTGAATTTCAAACAGGAATTTGCTACACTCCAAGTCGTTCTTGCTCCTGGGACACAGGTGTCACCTCCTGAATAATCCCATCACGTCGAATGTCAATCAAGGTCGGAGAGTGCTGCTTCGAGTTGAAGATTCTAATGCGAGTGGCTGTCGATTGCTATGTTCCTAGTTGGGGAAGATCGCGGTTTGTGATGTTTCTACAGGGGCCATTTACTATGTATTGCATCACTCAAAGCCTTGTTTCGCGAAAACTTGAGGTTCTCTTATCGAATAACCCAATGTCAACTCTTGATAGCCATTAGTCTGCCACCTTCAGCGAATAGCAAACCCGACCCACTCTTTTCTGGTGGGACCTTGTAGTATCACTTGTCTGCCGGCATACGGAATCCAGACGCTGCCAACGCGACTGTGCTGAACTGTATGGACGGAGAACTCCGTGCCAATTGCATCCTAAACGGAGTCAGTAGTGGAAAGCCGAACATGAACATTGGACAGACAGTCATCGGACATTCTCGGTCACTATCATCTGTCCATCGACGAAAGGGGTATGGCAACAAACGGGACCCCCGCGGCGTGGTTCTTTGCCCTTGAAGGCAAATATGGAGCAGAGCAGCTACGAAAAAGGTCCTCGATATCTCGTGTCGCAGACTCCCAACCTTATCGGCTACGGCACACTTACCCTTGCGACCGTAGACCAAGGCAGTCCAGAACTGACTGTCGTCTACCCCGTTACGAAAGTCGATCACTTCAACTTCTTCTCTTTGTTCTACGGCTGCGCCCTTCCGTCGGAGAAGACCGTGGCTGGCGTACCACCGCCTTGCACCGTGACGGTGACCGGCATCGACAAAACCGACAATCAGGTCGCGCAACAGGACTACAAAACAAATACTAATGGAGGCTTGAACGAGCAAATGGCTGAGACCAAGCTTGTCGGTTTCAGTGGTTTGCAGGCGGCCACTTTCTCTAGGAGCGGGGTGTGGCTGCAATCCCTGTAAACACCACAATCGCCACTCTGGCTGATACCTTCAACTATATCGTGTTTGGCCAGACCCCTGTCTCTCCATAGAGGACCGAGATCTATAATGGAGGATGCTATTTCTTGTGACAGGCAAATGGACTGCGATGGAAGCTGTGTCTATCATTTATGTGGCGCTGGATATGTTTTCAATGTGAATTAGATGTATTGTGCTTCCTTTTCGATCGTCAATCACCTTCCTCGAAGACGGTACGTCTCACATGTGCCACACTGGGGAAGGGTTTGTTTTGAGGTAAAGAATGCTCCTCTTCACGATATGATTCTCCTCAAACGCCTATAGAAAGCGCAAACTTGTAAACGTGGAGAGTGATGGCAGAATGCCGAAGCCACAGCCATGGGGATGATGTCATCAATGAGGGGATGCTCCATGCACCCCGGCTTGACGGTGGCTGTGGCTGGTCTACTTTCCTGCTTGATAATAGCCATGGATTTCTGGTCGATGATACGTGTTGTGCTCATGGTTTTATGACTGGTGCTTATGATGTATCCAAACCGTAATTTTAATTTGTGATTTATATTTATATGTACGTTTGACTAGTAGGTCCAATGATCATTTGTCTTCAGGCAATCGCTGTTGTTCCCGTTGCACTATAGATACTCATTGACACCGGATCTTCACATGTTGATGTAAGTGTTCCATTCCAAGTTGAGAATACGACTGGAATCACGTTACTACAGAAGCATCTAAGGATTTCATGTTAGCTTTCTAATAAACCTGGAACACTCGAAAGGGTAGCTTACTGTGTACCGAACCTCGTCCAGAAATACTGATATCCACGGCATTCCTTGGCGCAAGTTTTTAGTACGATGGGAGGACCATCGGTCATGCTCGCTGCCAAAATAGTCGTGTTGGTAGCAGCTTCGCACCCCAAATGCTCCCACCCTGCCATCACCTTTGGAAGATCGACAGCCGTCAACCCATGAAGTATGATCTCAATACGATTGTGCTTGCCAACCACTGCTACACCACCCGTTCTAGGCGCTTTCAGTACGCACTCCTTGGCCATCTTACCCGCTTCCCGGGCAACATCGAACGTTGATGCGAATTCCTCCATGGCATCCTTGAACATGTCGATCTCGAAGACACAATTTCCGTGGACACCTTTCTGTGGCATGTGTACGCCTGTCCATGTCTCTCGACTGAAGAGTGCGGGTTGTTTTGGCTGGAGTCCGGTGGTGAAGCCGAGGATGATTTTGATACAGTCTTCGTACACTGCCTCTGGTACTTGCGTTTCGCCAGCTTTTGCCTGCGGGAGACAAGCTTGGATCATTCCGTTGACTGTCGTGTTCGATGTCGAGAGGGCTATTGTCGACAATGGGAGTAACGCGAGCACTAGAATGAGAAGATACGTCATTTTTCCTCGCTTTGGGAGGAGTACTACTAAAGCCGCAGTGCTAATGGCTGCTCACGATATCTACCTGTGGTAGATATTGTCTTTGAACTGGTGATGAAGCTCGGGGCGTATATTTGCGACAAGGTAGGGTCAAAGAGGCGAACTTATCTTCTGGGTAACGCATATCGCCACTGGCGGGTATAGGAGATGCTTCCGCCGTTCAGCGGACCTGATGTACCTAACAGCGATATCGAAACATCGAGTTGCTCTTCTGGCTGTAGGCTTAGGAACAGTAGGTAACGGCGCAATGCTCAACGGAGCAGCACGTAGAACGTAATATATATATTATAGACACCCCGAACTTAGGATTGGAAATTACCGTTCCGGGATAGGAAAGGGAGTAGGGTCGCTTTAAAGGGAGTAGCGAGGGAGTAAGGGGGAGTAACGAGGGAGTAGGGGGGAGTACTAAGGGAGTAAGAGGGAGTACTATAAGATAGTATAGGGGCGTAGTAGGTAGGAGCCTAAAATAGGTCCCCTAGTCTTTAGCTTAAGCTACCCTTATTATTCTAATTACCTTAAAGCCCTACCTACTACCTAGACTTAAGTATTTAAGGGATTTCTAGTAAGGCGTCTATAATAGATTAGCCTATTAAGCCTATTTAACCCTACTAAAATATCCTAGAGTAGGTAGAATAAAACTGTAAAATCTCTAACTTTCTTATAAAACTATACCTTTAATATTTTATTATAATATATATTATTAAAGTATAAATATATAACTATCTTCTAATATATAGAATTTAATATACCTACTCTTTACTACTTAATTAGTAGTTTATATAAAGGGTAATATTACTTTTATAATACTTCTTAAATACTAGTATATAATAGCTTTAACTAGATAATACTAATTTTATTTTATAATATAGTAAAGTAGATACTCTACTTCTTATAAGATAATAATATAATTAAGTTAATAGAATAAATCTCTTATTATTAGCTAATAAAGCTACTACTTAGCTAGTAATAAGATCTACTTATATATAGTACTAGCTACGAACCTATTACTTATTAATAGAGCTAAGAGATCTCTAATCTAAATATAGTTAGAATAAAACTAAGATATTATATAATAGTAGAGCTCCTTATATAGAGTTTTTATATGTGTAGTAAGCGCGCCCTTAGTATATATAATAATACCTACCTTAGTTCCTACTAGTAGTATTAGCTTTATATATAAGAGACTATAGGTTAAGAGATAGAAGGTATTATACTAAGTAGAAGAGTTAGAATAATAGGTTAGAGCTACCCCCTTTAACTAAGAAGACTATAACTACGCGTAGGAGTAGGAGTAGTAACCTTATAATTATAGGTATAATTAATAGGATTTTAATATAATCTACTTTCTCTTATAAGTAGATTATTATACGGCCTAGTACTAGGAAATAGTAATATAATAGTAGTAATAAAGTATAATTATACCCCCCCTAGTAACTTTAATAGCTCCCTTTTATATATAATAGAAAAGATACGCGGTAATTCTTAATAGGAGTATTATAAGCCTTCTACTAAGCTAGTAGTAATAGTAACCTAGTATTATAAGTTAAATAGAAAAGGATACCTTAATACTAGATAGTATAAAAGAGAAGTAGCTAGGGTAGTAGTAGACTAGTAGAAGGGCTAAGGGTACTTATTAGTATTAGTTAAACTATATAAAAAAGGATAAGAGGGTAATTAAAGGAGTATAAACCTTTTAAGGGTAGTATAATAGTTCCTTATTATTAGCTCGCCTAGGGTATATTATATTAGGTTATATTATTATTAATTCTTATAGACTAAGATATATATATTAGGGCTAATATAAGTAGTTAGAGCTATTAGCTACTCCTTTTATTTATAGGTAGAGAAAGGGGCGTAGCCCTAATAAGAGAGAGGAGTATATAAATATTAAGATCTAATACTAGGGTAGTATAAAGTATAAGGGAGAGGATAGTATATAGTCTTTAAAAGCCTAGAAGCGTTACAGTAAATAGAGTAAGTAAGAGAGGTATTCTTTTATAATTTATAGTTTCCTCTTAATAAACTAGAGTTAGAACGCCCTTATTAGCTCTAAGTAGCTAGATAGTAGAGTATAAAATATAAATATAAATATAAATATAAATATAACTATAACTATAAGCTACTACTCTTATATATATTAGAGTTAATAGTATAATCCTAGTTCTTAAAGTCTTTATATATATATAGACTATTCTTCTTATTTAATTTTAAAGTAGGCTAATAAATAGATAGTTATTCTAGAGATAATAATATTAGTATCTCTTATATTCTTATAAGTAAAGCTCCTAGCTCGCCTTTATAATATATATAAAAGGACTTAGAGAAAGATAAGCTAAGATATTCTAAGAAAAGAAGATAAAAGTTATATTCTAGCTAGGAATTATTATATAGTAATAATCTTTACTTTATTTTAATAAGGCTAGATTACTCTTTAAGAAAGATAGGGAATTTTAAACTAGAACCTATCTATCTTATAACCTACTACTATATAAATAGTAATTATTAGAAGATATTAATTATAAATCTTTTAAATCTAAGAAGTACTATTATAAGGCTTATATCTTAGTATTCTTAGTATATATAAATATCTTTTACTAGCCTAAGTATAGTAGGATAAGTCTTTAAAGATTAGAGCTTCCGTTTATAGCGAAAGGGACTATAACGGGTTTATAGGTACTATAGACGATCTCATATAATCTCCCGGGAAAACGTGGCTATCTACGGAGGATGGTATGGCGTACAGCTTTAAACTACCCTGCCGGGGCCTCTAGGGCCAAGAGCAGCTCGACATTTCCACCAAGGATTCCAGTGACGGAGACTAGTGCGGCGATTTCATTTTGTATATCTATTTATGGCCTTTGTTGTGCTACGTAAGCGAGTTTATACTACTCATCGGACCCGCTATGTCTGGGGGAGGTGGCATGTGTAGGTAATTGACCTACCGGGCTGACTTTGCCTAGTCGGGTCATGCTTCCGCTAGAAATCCTAGGACCAACCCCAAAGCTGCATTCGTAATTGGTCAGCCGTCGGATCGGATGGTACGAGAGCGGCACATTGGACCCTGTGCAACAGCTGGCCGGATGAGGAGTTCTGTCCCTAGAAGCAGTCGATGAACTGACGACTAGACATTCGAGTCATGTGATTGCATCCGTGAGAATTATTAGAAGTCGACGAAGCACGGGATACTCTTCATCGTACGAAGGGCCCATTAGCATCTTTTCAGTCTTCAGCTGTTCGTGCCAAAGCTCTTCGACAAATTGACGGTCAGTATGACCGAAGGAGTTGTCCGCTCCAGCGCTGCAGCAGCGGCTCCTGACCCAGTCACCTACGAACGCAGTGTCTACGAGAAGGGACTCTCGTTCGAGCGACCCCCCTTCACCTTCCAGAGTCTAGAATGGGAGGCCCAAGCGGAGTCTCGCATGTCCGCCGAATCAAAGGGGTACGTGGTGGGCAACGCTGGCACCGGCGAAACAGCTCGTAAGAACCGTGAAGCCTTTGCCAAATGGTCCATTGTGCCTCAGCGCCTGGTCAAGACCACTCGCCTGCCTGATCTGTCCACCACGGTCCTCGGCAAGACAATGCCATTCCCAATTGCTACGGCGCCCGTTGGCGTCCAACGCATATTCAATCCCATGGGCGAACTTGCCTCTGCTGCAGCTGCCGCCAAGGAGTCAATCCCTTACATCATGAGTACGGCCAGTGCCACCAGCATCGAGGACGTCGCAAAGGCAAACGGAAATGGAACCAGGTGGTACCAACTATACTGGCCCTCTAACCAGCACAACGACATCACTGCCTCATTGCTCTCCCGAGCGAAAAGAAGTGGATTCTCGGCTCTGTTTGTCACGCTGGACACATATATCCTTGGGTGGCGACCAACTGACATGGACAATGGGTAAGCATCGTCATCACTACTAGTCGAAGCCTGAATAGAACAGACTACAGCAGCAAATGAATAGACCTGACAGAGCCTGCTCGCAGATACAACCCTTTCCTACGATCGGACCTCGTTGGAGTCGCAATCGGCTTCTCCGACCCTGTCTTTCGCGAACAATTCAAAGCCAAAAACGGCTGCGAGGTCGAAGAAAACATGCACGCCGCTGCTGCCGAATGGACTGGTACCGTCTTTCCCACTTTTAGCCACGGCTGGGACGACATTGCTTTCTTGCAAAAACACTGGGATGGTCCTATCGTTCTGAAAGGGATTCAGACAGTTGCGGATGCGGAGAAGTGCGTTGAATTGGGGATTCAGGGTATTGTCGTCAGCAACCATGGTGGACGACAGGTCGATGGAGGGGTGAGCTCCTTGGGCGTGCTCCCCCGCATCGTCGACGCTGTGGGCCACAAGCTCGACATCTTCTTCGATTCTGGCATCAGAGCGGGCGCTGACATTGCAAAGGCCATGGCCCTGGGGGCGAAGATGTGTCTGATTGGCAGACCGTACATCTACGGTCTGGCGCTGGGCGGAACAGAGGGCGTCTCGCACGTTTTGAAGTCGTTGCTCGGTGAGATGGAGCTCACGCTCCATCTTGCAGGGATTGAGTCTGCGAGTCCGGCCCACCTGAATCGCGGGGTGCTTGAGCGGGAAGATCAGATCTAAGGAGGAGGACCTTTTCCCTTACTCCACTCGGAGCTCCAGACAAGGCCACACCTGCCGCCCCCTGATATTCAACTCCCTTTTCCGTGAAGCTCGTCGATGATGTTTTCCCCTTCTTGAATAGACACGACTGCTGTTGATGCGTCTGCTAAGTATGTTACAATTCACCGGGTATACTGCTGTACCAGTGGTGAATTAATCATCACGAGAAGCGTGATTGTTATCTGGATTACCTAAGTACCTATACATAGTACACTTTCAATGTCCCATGCCTCAGGAGACGCTAGTCTTCTTTAGCACTAGATCGCTAGGTCACAGCGTTAGCGTTGGCGTCTCTTGGTCTTGTCGGGGCCCAGCCAAACTAAGGTAGGTGACTAGATATCACCCGAGAACCCCCGAGACAAGATTCTTTTAGCCTCATTATGCTTCGTATATATACATATGAATCTTTTAAAAACCTGTGGTGGCTTGGCGGATTTAACGGTTTTCAATATACGTTATCACTCCACGTTCAGATCGGGTATAGCCCCAAAGCTTAGCAAGCCTCTAAATACTTTACAATTAGTCAGGCTTGGACGAAAGGCGTCAGTGGGAGGATTCGAGGATTCGAACCCCCGACTTTAGCCTTGGCGGATCGTGCGACGCATTCCAATTGCCAAGTGGCCACTAAATAACCACTCCCCTGTCACGCTAGGATTGACCTACCTGAAGTACGTAGTACATGACCTTCTGGCTGGAATCGTCCTTACTCGCAAGTTCTTAGCACCAAACGTCTACCTGCTGGGAGGAGAAGTCCGACTACCTCGCTGACCTTTTCACTTAAAGTTGACACTGGAAGCAGCATGAGCGTAGCCCGTAGTTGCTTGCCGTGCAGAGACGCAAAGGCCAAGGTCTGTCAGAAGATCACATGTCTAGACCATGTTCACCCTACAAAGCCTTCACCATACAAATTCGGAAGCTGATGACATTTACTGCAGTGCGACCGCGCTCGTCCTTCTTGTGAGCGCTGCAGCCAGCAAGGCATCATCTGTACTGGCTTTCCCGTCGACGAAAATTTCATCTTCCGCGACGAAAATGAGACGGCACAGGTCGGATCTAGACGAGCGAGACGAGAGCCTCGAACGAGGACCGCACTATATGAGGTCGGACCTTCTCGAACGACTGGCGAAGAGCAGACGCCCGAAACCTCCGACCTAACCGTCCTGCAGCGGCATTTCCCTTGGCTCAATGCTGTCGGGCTTGCTGAAGTGTCTGGACCTTTGAAGAGAGATCTCGAAACGAGAGCAGTCGAGCGTTTCTTCGTCAATTGGACGCTATATCCGGAAAATGATGGGACATCACCTGGCCACATGCATAACCTACACAGCCTCTACTCTACCGTCCTACCTGGTTCCGTACTCTAGCTTGCCGTCCGAGCCGTAGCGGTCGCCGATATGAGACGTCCTGATGGGGGAGAGATTCCTTTTCACATCAAGGCAAGGCAGTATTATGGTGCGGCTCTAGTGCGCTTGAGAGATGTCCTCAATGAGCAGAAGGAGGTTGTTGATGATCACGTTCTGGCGGCCCTCCTGCTCATCGATAATTTCGAGGTATGGTTGTGTGCCGCTGCAGTCCTTAACCTTTTGGAAGCGCCGCTGAAGCTCTGACCGCTGTAGTCCATGTACCTGGGCAGAGTCGAACCGCTAGGACCGCATAAAGATGCCGTCAGACATGTCATCCAGGCTAGAGGAGTAGAGCAACTTTTCGACCGATCACAGCTTGCTCTGTGGCAGGTGGCTCTTCAGCGTCTCCAAACCCGGCAGATCATGTTTCATGAGTTGTCCGACCATGATCAGACTGCCTGGCTTAGCAAGTTGAACATTGACCACCCTGACATCCATATCTACATCGATGTGCAGCAGATGATCATCCTCAGCTTCGCTGCAAGAAAATGGACAACGCGAAGCTCACCGATTGCCAGTGCTGAACTCCAGGAAGTTCTTGAACAGACCGAGCAGCTAGTACACTCGATATTGGCTCGGATCGGCTCGATGGAGGAGTGGATGTCAGACTTGACTGGATCATGGCGACCGCATGTACTAGACGCAGAAAACAACCTCGATCTGGAGGGTCCTTTCGATTTTGGCCAAGTCCGCTTTCGGTGCCCACAATATGTCAAGTATCATGACGCTTGGCGAGGGTCTTTGTGGATTTTCCATGCCGCCAGCCAGATCGTTCTGCGAGAGTCCCTGATTGACCTAATCAAATATGGTGCCACGCTCCAAGAACGACAAGAGCCGGATGCGGGTGACGAAGAGCGTCTCCGCGTTCAGCGTAATGCGGTAGCGGATCTGTGTGGAATGATCATTCGATCGTATCCCGGGTTCTTGGGTGTTACAACCATACGCCCGAATCCTGGACTGAGATGTGCTTCGCAAGGACAGATGATTGGAAGATTCAACTCCCTATTCTCTTTGTCAGTGGTGCAAATGGCAAAGTCTGCTCCATCTGAGCACAAGGAGACTGCATCTAAAGTCATCGCATGGATACACTCCAACCATGGGTTAGGCTGAAGTTTGCGTGGACTCTGTTTAACCAAAACACACGATACATAGTGGGGTTCTTTCGCCATGGCTTCTAGGCGGCTTAGGAGCGCTTCCAGAACTGATGTCGATAGATGGGATGGCCATTCGAAGTGGCGTTGTCCCAGAATGGCACAACTGTAATAAATGGCCTAGATCAAGCGTATGCAAGGAGTTGTAATGTCTGCTATGCTGGACAACATCACGGCGTCTTCTTTGCTGGCGCAAGCATCAATTCCGGTCGCACTCTTTCGTCGAATTCCTGCTTACTCATCACATTGAGCTCCATGGCACTCTGTTTGAGCGTTGTACCCTTGTGGTGCGCATTCTTTGCCACTCTAGATGCTGTGTCGTATCCTAGCACGGGATTCAGGGCTGTGACGAGCATCAAGCTGTTGCCCAAGAGTGAGGCGATTCTTTCCTCGTGCGCTTCGATACCCTCAATAAGATGTCGACGGAAGCCGTCCGTCCCATCGGTGAGGAGTCGAATGGAATGGAGTAGGTTGCGAATCAGTACTGGTTTGAAGACATTTAGTTCAAAGTTGCCTTGAGAGCCGGCGAAGGTGACGGCAGTCTGGTTGCCGAATACTTGAGCGCAGATCATCGTCATACTCTCACATTGTGTCGGGTTCACTTTACCAGGCATAATCGACGACCCTGGTTCATTCTCTGGTATATTCAGCTCGCCGAGCCCGCACCGCGGTCCGGAGGCCAGGAAACGGATATCCTGCGCGATCTTGAAGAGCGAGGCTGCTACTGTATTGAGCTGTCCGTGAGCTTCAATCACAGCATCATGAGCCGCAAGAGCTTCAAATTTGTTGGGTGCTGTCTGAAAGACGTGGCCGGTCATACGACTGACTTCGACTGCGACTTCTTCTCCAAAACCTTCGAAGGTGTTTAAACCTGTGCCAGCTGCTGTTCCGCCCTGAGCAAGGAATCTCAGCCGTGGCAAAGCCGATTGAACGCGGGCAATACCATTCTCAATTTGGGATGTGTAGCCTGAAAACTCCTGGCCAAGCGTCAGGGGTACCGCATCTTGTAGGTGTGTACGTCCAATCTTGATGACCGAATCGAATTGTTTGCTCTTTCGCTGCAGTGCAATTTCTAAGTTTCGAAGACTAGGTAGGAGCTCGTCCTCGAGAGCCGAAACTGCAGCGATGTGCATTGCTGTGGGGAAGGTATCATTGGAGGAAGCAGACCGATTGACGTGGTCGTTGGGATGTACTGGCTTTTTGCTCCCCACAACACCTCCCAGGATCTCGATAGCTCTATTCGAAATGACCTCGTTTGCATTCATGTTCGTCTGCGTGCCTGATCCTGTCTGCCAGACCACCAGAGGGAAGTGGTCGATGAGTTCGAGCGAGGCAACCTCAGCCGCCGCCTGCTGAACCGCTGTGCCTATTCTCTTATCCAGACCATATCTCATGTTCACCGTGGCTGCAGCTCCTTTCAAGATGCCGAGTGCTCGTATGAGTGGTGGTGGCATTCGATCGAGAGGCTGGTTGACTTTGAAGTGGGTTAGAGAGCGCTCCGTCTGAGCGCCCCAGTATCTGTCGTTGGGGACCTGGATCGGTCCGAACGAGTCGATCTCCGTCCTTTGCATGTTTGCAATGACTGCAAAGTGACTGCGAAAGCGAGGGAGCTGATGTGGTGGTGTTGAACGGAGAATGGAAAAGATTTTATCTGCGTCTGCAAGGAACAAAAAGTGCTCAAGAAGCTGGCAGTGATACCCTAGTATGCTCTTTAAAGGATGGCACAGCGCAGGATGCGTAGAAGACAGTCTACGGCTTCGACCTGGGCTGAAAAAAATATAGATAGAATTCTAGTTGGTTGAAGACCCAACTCGCTAGTAAGACAATGTCAAGATACATTTATCAGTGCTAAGCCTATAGAGGCAATGCATCCGGCGAGAGGGACGAGACTTGTTTGAATATTACTTCTTGTTCCATACTAAACGATCAACATCTGAATTATCCTTTTAAGGCGCTACGACAAACTTCTCAGGAGATAAGATTTTACAATCACAAAGCCACAGTCGCAAGATTCTCTCAAACAGACGGAGCCACAAGGCGTTCAAGGCATCTTAGCACTTGCCAATGATTCTTAAACTTTAATTGGATGACCCCTTAGATGCGTTTCGGCTGCTAAGCAGGGATTTGATTGCAATTGATGCATCTGTCCAACTTGTAAGAGCTTGTAGAAAGAAGCATCTTTCTTCCAACTCTGAGATGCTCGAAACCATACGAACATCGGCTTTGCTTAAACCAAATGGCCATGAATAGAGCCTCAGATCTAGTCGTGATCGGTTCAGGCTGGGTTGGACTCTATATCGCGCAGTATATCGACACAGCGAAATGGTCCGTGACCATTGTCTCTCCACGACGGACGAGTGCATACACTCCTCTGTTAGCATCTGCAGCGTGTGGATTATTCCCTTTCAGTTGTGCCGAGGAATCTCTGCGAACGCGAGACCGCCAGTATAAATTCCTCGAGGCGAATGCTTTGGCAGTCGATTTTGCGACGAAGCAGGTCCATTGCGAAGCGGCCTTCGAAGATAATGGCTTTTCAGCTGGTCGTCTCTTTGATCTTGCTTATGACAAGCTGATCATATGTCCAGGCTGTAAGTCTTTTTAGTCTTCAGGCACCGGCATCCGATTGAAAGTTCCTAACATGCTAGTGACAAGGCCAAACGAACACATTCGGAACACCCGGTGTGACCGAGCATGCGCTATTCATGAAGCACGTTTCCGATGCCATGGCCCTGCGCAAGAAACTTTTCGATCAACTCGAGAAAGCCAGCCTCCCTTGCGTATCTCAAGAGGAGGCTGCATCGCTACTTCACATTGGTATCGTCGGTGGCGGGCCCACAGGTAAGGCAATAAAATACGGTGTTGGCAATGCAATAGATGCTGAAGAGACACATCTGTCATACTAGGTGTCGAGATCACAGCTGAACTGTCGGATTTAGCGCAGCGAGAGCTGAAGGAACTCTACCCCTCAGTGGCACATTTGCTCCGCATCACGATCTTCGATGTCGCACCGTACATCTTGGCTGCTTACGACAAGAAGCTTCACGAGTACGCCACCGAGCGCATGGTGGAGCAAGGTGTAGAGGTTGCCACGAACTGTATCATCCAAAAAGTGGATGCCAGAAACCTACACATCAAAGGCCGAGGGGCTGTGCCGTACGGAATACTCCTGTGGGCTGCGGGTAACAAGACGGTGCCGCTCGTTGATGCTCTGGAGGTCGGAAAGACCGAACATGGCCTCGTGAGAATCTTGACGGACGCAAAGCTGCGGGTGAAGAAAGCGGGGAATAGTGGCGATATCTACTCAGACGTTTTTGCTTTGGGCGACGCTGCCGATATTGAAGGTCACTCGCTGCCGACTACGGCCGAAGTAGCGGTGCAGAAGGCCAAGTACCTCGTCCGGATTTTGAACAAGGGTCCGAAACGCTCGGAGGACTACTCAGAGGTCTTTGCGTACAGAAGTCGGAACCTAGTCACCTACATTGGCAGTCACGATGGGATCGCTCAAGGTTGGTCGGTCGATGAGCCATGGTCCGGCCGCAACGCCTGGTTGAGTTGGCGAAGCGGCAGTTTTACCTGGACGAGGACTTGGCGAAACTGGGTGAGCATCCTGTGGGCGTGGATCTTGAACGCCATATTTGGGAGAGATGTCATGAGATTGTAGGTTGATGATAGTTATGATGGCTCCCAACTCCCTTCCGGCTAGGGCCCCTTCCCCAGGTCCCCTCGTAGAATTACATCTGTCATTTTCTACTTGGCAACACCCTTCATATGAATGTATTGCTCCTTACATTCTGTCGTAAGCATGCAAAGTTTACAGTCTGATTACTTAAATGCATGAAATGGAACATTCATATTGATAGGATTTACGTGGAGCCAGGTAGTAGAAATAGGCTTGAGAACACCGCTTTCATTACCTTTGTATATGCAATCATAGATGACCTTACAGCTCGCAAAACTATAGACCACGGCAAAGACTAGCTACCTTGACTTCTTGAACGCTTTCCTACTTTAGGTCATAGCTAAAAATGAAAGGATCTTTTGAGAAGGACTGACATATACATACGTATATCTATACGTATATTAGTACTTGGTTCATAATACCAAAATCAAGACAAACCAGTGTATTCTACCGCAACAGCTTCAACAGGACAGCATTACAAGTTCCCTACGAAGCTCTGTCTAATCATTTTTTCCTGCTACAACAAGCCCACGAGCACATGGATGCTGAACGTAAAGATACTGAGCGCTACCGTAAACAGCCTAGACCCTGTGTAAATTACAGCAGGGGGCCTGTCCGGAAGGGATTTGACGGGCAAAGCTTCAAGTGGCCCCAAGAAGAGATACTTCTGGAACGTCCGTCCAGACACTAGACTCAATCGTGCCGCGACGACTACAAAGAGACTGTGGATCATGCAACTGCAGGCCAAAGCTATGCGACTACCAGTGATTAACAAAAACCTCGTTACAGTTATTCGGCTTTACTTAGTAATAGCGACTACCTTGAAGCGACTAGCTTAGGTTTTAGCGTAGTAATTTATTCATTTTCTTAGCGCTGTCCTTGGAGTGGGCGATCAATTTAACTTTTTCCCAGCTTTGTAATGGCCGTTCCTACGATACTGATAACGGCTGATCCATACCACCCAGCGTGACCGACTTGACGATCATATACTCATCAATGCCGTGTTGGCTACCCTCTCTGCCAAAGCCGGATTCCTTGACACCCCCAAAGGGCCCTGCCACATCCGAGATCAGTCCGGTGTTGACGCCCACCATGCCCGCCTCAAGTGCTTCGGCAATCCGATAACAACGTTGAATGTCTTTCGAATAGAAAAAGCTTGCCAATCCAACTTCAGTGTCATTGGCGAGCTCCATGATTTCTGCCTCCGTGTCAAAACGGAACAATCCAGCCACTGGACCAAACGTCTCATCGTGAGCGAGTAACATGTCATTCTTCATGTCGCAGATAACTGTTGGCGCAAAGAAATTAGGGCCTAGGTGCGGTAATCTTTGCCCTCCTGCTGTGACTTTGCCCCCTTTTTTGACCGCGTCCGCAATATGCTCCTCGGTCTTGGCAATAGCGCGATCATGGATCAATGGTCCGTGGGTAACCCCATGGTCGTGCCCAGAGCCTACCTTAAAGGCTTCAACGCGAGCGGTAAATGCCTTTGCAAAAGCATCGTAGATCTTACTATGGACGTAGATGCGATTGGCGCAGACACAAGTCTGACCAGAACTCCGGAATTTGCACGCGATAGCACCTTCGACAGCTGCGTCGAGGTCTGCGTCGTCAAAGACAATGAATGGGGCGTTCCCACCCAGCTCGAATGAGAGTTTTTTCAATGTGTCCGCAGACTGCTTCATCAGGATCTTGCCAACACGCGTCGACCCAGTGAAAGACACTTTCTTTACTGTTGGGGAAGATGTCAAGAGTCCCCCGACCTCGATGGTATTAGCGGAGGCGGTGACAATGTTGAACACGCCAGGTGGGACTCCGGCCCTCTCCCCAAGAACGGCAAGAGCACCAGCAGTAAGGGGAGTCTCTCCTGGAGACTTGAGAACGACAGTGCAGCCAGCAGCGAGCGCCGGTCCAATCTTCCTGGTGATCATTCCCGCAGGCCAATTCCAAGGCGTGACGAGGCCGCAGACGCCAATCGCTTGTTTAATTGTATACGCTCTGTGGTCGGCGAAGCTGGTAGGAATAGTCTCTCCGCCCGCACGCTGCGCTTCCTCGCTGAACCATTCGAAGTAGTTGGCCGCATACTGAACCTCGCCCATTGCCTCATAGAGTGGTTTGCCGTTCTCCCAAGTGATCAGTTTCGCCAAGTCTTCAGCATTCTCCATCATGAGTCTATACCATTTGTGCAATATCCGGGCCCGGTCTCTCGTTGTAGTCCGACGGAAAGAGGGCAGAGCCGCGGCTGCTGCGTCGATGGCGGTCTGCGTATCTTTCTCACCCATGTCCGGCATTACTCCTATAATCTTGCCTGTTGCCGGATCGGTCACTTCGAAAGTCTTGCCGGACTTAGCGTTTGTCCAAGTGCCATTAATGTAGCCCTGGTTCTTGTACAGCGATTTATCGCTAAGCGGAGGTATGTCTTGGGCCATGGTGGAGATGACTAGCAGTCTTGCAAAGACCTTTGTTGCTGAAAAATGGAGTTTCGGGTGTCAAGAGGTGTTTTCAATGCCAAAATGTAAGGTGAGTGATTTGGATATCAACTTGCCTCGTGAGTGCAGGCATCTTCGGTCGTTAATCATGCAGCGTCGGTCTCGGAGAATGATCAAGCATGATGTTGTAGATTGCCTTCGACCGGATGCATAAACCTCTTAGGCATGGGCTATCGCTATTGTACAGGTGTTGCGCCAGACCCTTGCTTGGTTCTTCTAGTGTATAAGCTCTGCGGACGCATCTCTTCTCTAGGATTAGCGGCATTCAAGGTCAAGAAGCTGACAAATGATGTTCTAAACACGTTGATTTGGTGTTTCTGCAAGTGACCCTCTTGCGCGATCGTAGCTGCGTGCAAAAGACAAAGCCGCAATCATCCTATTCGCTCCCTGCGGACCCTACAGGCATCCCCTGCTTTATCGAGACTGCGGGGTGCGAAGGAGCCGGCATCGATCTATTAGTACTCCCACCCGTCTATGTTCCGCGGTATTGAAGGAAGGTCGGTAAGAGACCAAAGGCGGCGAAAGCACCCCGATCTTGGGTGCAATTAGCATCAGACGCTTGTTGTATCAAGCTTGAAGCATGCGTCGACGTTTGGCTTCAGCATACCCACGTCTACAACAGCCCCACCTAAATTTTGGACAACAAGAAGTGAAGAGGGTAACTCAGATAGTGTTCAGCGAACGCAATCAGAGCATCTTCACTATGTCAAGCCGGAAGTACAGCCACCTTCCCCTATCTACGTCTGGGCAGCAGGAATGCGCCTTGGTTGGCATGTCCTTGCTGCAGACTCCATTCTTCAATAAAGGTTCAGCCTTCTCAAAAGAGGAGCGACAAGACTTCGGGCTTGAGGGTCTTTTACCCTCCCAAATCAACAGCCTCGAAGAGCAAGTAGAGCGTGCTTATGACCAGTATCGGACTCAGCACACGCCGCTAGGCAAGAACACATTCATGACCAGCTTGAAGGATCAAAATGAAATTCTTTATTACCGTCTCATCCAGACCCATCTGAAAGAGATGTTTCCCATCATCTACACCCCAACCGAGGGCGAAGCGATTGCAAACTACAGTCGGCTCTTCCGAAAACCAGGTGGCCTTTTTCTGGACATTGAAGACCCTGATAGCATTGAGTCTACGTTGGATAAGTGGGGCCCAGGTGAGGATGTGGACATAATTGCTTGCAGTGATGGCGAGCAAATCCTTGGTGCGGATGATCTGATTTTGATGCCCCCTCTTTGAATGTGGCGTACACTGACAAAAGCAATATGCCCTTACAGGCATCGGAGACCAAGGAGTTGGAGGCATTCTTATTAGTATCGTAAAGCTGGTTCTCTACACCGTGTGCGCTGGGATCCACCCCAATAGGGTGCTGCCAGTCGTGCTCGATGTTGGCACCGACAACCACGAGCTGCTGAATGACGACCTATACCTTGGTCTGCGGCGCCCACGTATTCGAGGCGCAGAGTATGATGCATTTATCGATCGCTACATCCAAGCCTGTAGGAAGCGTTTCCCTAAGGCCTATATCCATTTCGAGGATTTTGGATTACGAAATGCAAGACGTATCCTTGACAAGTATACAGGCCAGATCGCCTGCTTTAACGATGACGTCCAGGGCACCGGATGTGTCACTCTTGCTGCCGTCTATGCTGCGATCCACGTGGCAAAGTACAAGATGGAGGACCTTCGCGTGGTCATGTTCGGCGCTGGCTCCGCAGGCACTGGTATTGCGGATCAATTACGCGATGCAATTGCAATTGAAAGCGGCAAATCAGCGATGGAGGCTGTCAAGCAGATATGGTGCGTCGACAAGCCGGGCTTGCTCTTGCAGAGCCAGAAGGAAGAGCTCACACCAGCCCAACACGACTACGCCCGTCTCGACAGCGACTGGGAGGATGGGGAGAAGAAGTCTCTTCTGGACGTAATAAAGAAGGTCAAACCACACATACTGATTGGCACGAGTACGAAGCCAAAGACTTTCACCAAGGAGATTGTGCAGGAGATGGCGAAGCACGTCGAACGGCCGATCATTTTTCCCTTGTCGAACCCCACCAGACTACACGAAGCCGAGCCGAAGGATCTGTTCGAATGGTCTCAGGGAAAGGTGCTGACTGCGACCGGCAGTCCATTCCCTCCAGTCAAGAGCAACGGTCGAATGCGCGAAGTGGGAGAGTGCAACAACAGCACAACCTTCCCCGGAATTGGTCTCGGAGTGGTCTTGAGTCGGTCCAAGCTTCTAACACCGAAAATGCTGGTAGCTGCCGTCAAGGCTCTCGCCGCTCAAGCGCCCGCATTGAAAGATCCCGATGCTCCTCTTCTGCCAGACGTAACAAGCGTGCGAGGAATCAGTGTACAGATTGCAGGTGCTGTCATAAAGCAGGCGGTCAAAGAAGGGATAGCTCAGGAGAAGGGCATCCCGGAGAGTGACAAGGAATTGGAGGAGTGGATACGGGAGCAGATGTGGGATGCAGAGTATCGGACCTTGAAGAAAGTTGATTCCCGAACAGCGAGCCGGGTGGCTTTAGGGAAAGTAGGGAGTAGAGGTGCTGCCGAGTCGACATAATGTGAGGGTAACAAGTTGGATCAGATTATGTACCTAGCACAACGAAGCTTGCCTTCTTTTGTTTCCAGCTGTGGAATGCCTTTTCTTTACCTCAGCAGCAGCCGAGACCGACGGTATGAATCGAGTGAAATTCTGAACCAGCGCGCCCGCTAAAGTGGCAGCGTTTGGGCGAGCCTTGAGTGAGCGAGGGGCAGATCTTTGTCACCTTCAAATGCCAAGAAATCACGTCTTGCCATTAGTTGAATTGCAGATATATTTACGAGAAGGCTACTAGCATTAATTTTAATACCTAATTATTTATTTTTTATCAATAATAATATACCTATATCTAGAGATTTCCTTATATTTATACTTTATTATAAGAGTTAAGGAACTTATACTTAATCTTAGTAAGAGAAGAAAATATTAAATTCTTAAGTAAAGAGGATAATTCTAGTTATAAGACTATTAAAAGAAGTATATTTAATCTATAAAACTCTATTAAAGAGGTATTTATTCTATAGTAGTATTTAGTATAATATACTTAAAATATTATTTAATTCTTAAATACTTAGTAGATTAATAGACTATTATACTTATACTAATATATTATCTATTCTCTTAACTCTAAGACTTATAACTATAATAACTATTTAAGCTATTAAAAGGATATATCTATATTTATAATCCTCTTATCTTCTCTTTATATAAAGTAAGATTCTTATACTTTAGAAGTAATACTAGGAGTATAAGTTATATAAAATAGGATTATAAAAATTATAGAAAAGTACTAGATATAACTTACTAAAACTACTAAAGTATAATTATTATATATATGATATAAGATTTATTACTAGTACTCTTTGAAATATACTTAACTTCTAGTATACTACCCTTATATATATACTTCTAATCCTTTTAACTATATTTTAAACTAGAGATAAATTCTTTTATCTTTAATTAATATTAGGAATTAATTATAATTTCCTATTCTAGATACTTAGAGTCTAGAGTTAGATAGTAAGATTAGTCTTCCTTTATAAGTATCTATACTAGCTAGAAAGATATAGGATAGTATAGGATATAAGTCTCTCTAGCTATCTTATAATATAGTATAGGATTTACGACTTTAACTCTATCCTATTCTAGGATAGTATAGGTTTTTATAAGATAATCCTATAGAATAGGATTTTTATAAGACTAGACTAACCGCGTTAAGTACCTAGCTTAACTCTTAGTAAGTTAATACTAAATTCCTAGCCTAAGTATTTAGATTAGGACTAATTATTAGTACTAAGTATTCGAGTTAATACTAAGAGGTAGTACTAAGTATTAGTACTAAAGTATTAACCTAACTTACTAAGATATTAGTTCTACTATATTTTTTACTAGAACTATTATATTAGGAATATTTTTTATTTTTTATTTTTATTTTATATTATATATAAGAGTTACTAATATATTACTAAGTATTATTATTATTACTAACTAGATAATTCTTAATAGTAGATAAGGTAATATAGAAAGATAATAGCTAATTAGCTATTCCTATAGGAATAATAACTATAATATTACTAATATTTTCTATTTATAGTAGTATTCCTTACTATATATAGGATTTACTATAATATTACTAGTTATTATTATTATTATTACCTAGGTAATACCTCTAAGTAATAAGGTAATATAAAAAGGTAATATATATCTTTTAGGAATTAATAGAGTAATTAAAATTCTAATTAGAAAAAAATCTATTTTTAGTATAAGGATAATTCTAGTTTTTTTTTAGTATCTCTTACTATTTTATTAGGGGCTTAGTGTCTTAGTAATACCTTAGCGAGTCGGATTAATCTAACCTAATTTACTAAGGTATTAAGGGCTTTTTAAGTTAGTACTAGAAACTAGTACTAAGTATTTAGGTTAGTATTAATTTATAGTATTAAAACCTAACTTAATAGTTAGTTTATATAAGACCTACTAGTAGTATAGGATATCTTATAAATATCTTATACTACTAGTAGATTCTATAAAAATCCTATTCTACTAAAAAATCCTATCCTATTCCTATCTTATACTATTATAAAGATATAGGATTAGGACCTAATTTACCTATTCTATCTTATAGTTCTATACTATCTTATATAAGGTATCTTATAAGATATCTTATATCTTTCTAGCTAGTAAGTATCTATAATTTAAGTTATAAGTAAAGCTTCTAGTATAATAGAGTTATCTTTATTCTATAATTAAACTTCTAATATAAGGATAGAAATCCTACCTTAATTTACTAGTTATAAGTAAAAGGTATTATTACTATACTAATCCTTTATAGAATTATCTTAATACTTATATAAGATATTACTATATTTATATTAGAACTTACTATTATTAATTTACTATTAAAAATTACTAATAAGGTAATAATAAGTATATTTATAAGCTTTTAAGTAAGGTAAAAAAACTAAGGATTTCTCTAATAAATAATTAGAAAACTAAGTATACCTTTAGTATTATAAAGGTATAAATAGTAGCTTATAGTAATTAGAGATATTAAAACAAGCTCTAGGGCTAATATATAAGCGCGCTAGTTATATATATATAATATATATATATTTATAATATATAAGCTCTCTAGATTACTAATATAGTTCCTCTTATTAAGTCTAAGCTAGTTACGCTTTATCTTCTACTATAATACCTTTATTAGTAAACTAGGAAACTTATAAATTATAAAATTTGCGTATTTTACGTATATAACTAGCTAAGCTTATATATTAGCCCTAGAGCTTGAAATAATACTATAAGTTACTAAATACGTATTTAGTAACTTTTAAAAATACTAGGTAATAGGACTAATAGGGGATAAGTCCTACTAATTAGCTATAATATAACTATATTAGGCTAGTACTAAATAGGTAATTATAATAAGGTACTAAGTCTTATTAGTAGTTAATAGTACTAATACTTAGTAGAAGAAATAATCGCAGGCGTAATATAGGTATAAGAAACAGGGCTAGCTTAGGGGGAAGTACTCTACGCGTATATAAATTACGTGAATCAACTATATTTAAAACTTATATTATACTAGTATTAATAATATAGCCGTTATAACTCTAGTAAGCTTCCCGTTTCTTCCTAGTACTAGAGGAAAATTACGGATTTAAGGCCTTAAATCCAGATTTTCTATATATAGGACTTTTAGGCTAGAATAAAAAAACCTAAAATTTTCCTATTTTTTACTAGTATTTTACCTAAAAAAGCGCTTTTAATAGATTTAGTAGTTCAGATTTTCTATATAAGTTCCTAGTTTACTAATATTAAAGCTTCTACCTAAGTATTTTAATCTTCTTATTAATAGAGATAAAGTTAATATATTAATCTAGGCTAGCTTTAATCTTTATAAGTAGTAATTATAATAGCTAAGGATAGTAATAAAGTAATAGCTTATAAAATCCTTTAAGATAGATAGTATAGTATTTTCTATTCTAGTAACTTACTATCCTATTTATAGTACTTAGCTTAGGTATAGATAAGTTAAAGAAAGTATCTATATTATTATAACTAGTAAATTTTATTCTTTTAGTAATTAAGTAATTATTATCTTTAATTAAGTTAGTATATCTTAATAGTTATATTTTATCCTTAAGAACTTACTATTAGCTTTAATAAGAGCTTCTCTTTAAATATTATATATTCTAGTATTTTCCTTATATCTAGTATAATACCCTAGATCTACTATCTAATTATTAAATAAGCCTACTTTATAAATCTTTCTTATAAGTCTATTTATAAATACTATCTAGAAAAAAGGTATATAAAGTATATCCTTTTTAATTTATAGATAGTATAAGGGCTTATCTATAAGTAGTAGAATTACCTCGACCTTTTAAAAGACTTATACTCCTAGAAGGTATTATCTACTAGAGTAATTACTATTAGAGGTAGTACTAGATTTATAAATAGTAGCTTTATATCCTTATATATACTATACTATAACCTAGAGTTATATTATAATAATTAATAAAGATTACTCTTAACTATAATTCTAAAGATATAAATAGTAAAGTAATCTTTTATATAATTTTCTAAAAAGTCTTTTATATCTCTTCTAACTTATATACTAATTTCTACCTCTCTATTTTTATTCTTAAAGATAATAAAGTTAATTATATACTTATAATATAAATATAATACTTAATTACTTTCTTTATTAATTATACTTTATTAAATTAGTTTACTTACCTTATATAATAGTTTATAACTAGAGCCTTTATATATATTAAATTTAGAATACTTACCTACTTATATTAATATATAGATAAAAAGTATATAAGTAATATAATTCTAAATAAAGATCTTTTTATATTAATATTAATATTAATTCTTTATTAATATATATTTAATTATAATAATAAAGTAGTTTACTATTATAAATTACTAAGTTTACTAAGTTATTAAAAGATTAAATCTTTTATATAACTTATACTACTAAGATTATTAGCTCTTATAAGAGAGAGGAGTAATAAATTAGAGATTAAGTATAATTAATAAATATAGACTCTAATATATTAGAAGAATCTTTTTTTATACTAGGCTATTATTTTAAACTAGTATTAAAGTCTATCTATTTTAAAAGTATATAGTATATAAATAGTTCCTTTTTACTAGTATAATAGCTATATATAATACTCTTTATAAAATACTTTATTATTTTTAAATAATAGAAGCTTATACTAGGGTTTCTCCTCTTATATCTATTTTAGTAAAATAAGATATAGTTAGTATTTTCTTATAAGACTTTATAAGTAATAGAAGAAGATATAAAGACTTACTTATTTTAAAGAACTAATATTTAGTTATAATTAACTTTATTATTAGATTTAATATACTTAAAGATTATATTACTATTAATATTAACTTTATTTAAAGACTTATAACTATTTAATTCTATATTATTAAAGAGTTATATTATAGTCCTCTTCTTCTTTACTATTATAAATAAGGTATAAGGGGGAATTATAATTAACTAAGATTATCTTAGCTATTACAGTATATATAATAAAGAGAGAAAGAAATATATAAAGTAGATATAAGATAATAATATCTATAATAATATACTTAGTATACTAATAGATTACTATAAGACGGAGGTAATTAAAGGTAAAGAGTAAGAGGAAAAGTATAAGAGGAAAAGAGTAAGAGGATAAGAAGAGAAGATAATATAATAGGTAGTTAGTAAAGTTATAATTAGCTCCTCTATAAATAATATTAAAAATAGGCTAATTAAATACTTTTATTTAAACTTTTAAGAATATAATAGTAGCTAAAGAGTAGGAAGTAGCTAAGGGGGAGTAGGAGGGAGTAGAGAGGGAGTATAAGAGAGTAAAGGCAGAGTATATTAATAAAACAGGCGTTAGTAGGGGAGTAAAGCGGTAGTACCTAAGTTAGTAGGCGGTTACGTGTTAGCTTTAGTTCGGGGATGCTATATATATATATATATTGGAGGAATATAAGCATATAGGCAGAACGCCTCGGACATTAAGAATTGCTGCGCTACAGGTCAAGCTCCATTATTGTTCTTCCACTCCACCAATTGGCGCCCAACCTCTTCCTTAGGGTTGGTGAATGATGTTCTGCCTGCTATTATGGATTGGACTACGGTGCGATCGTAGGCGCAAGCACTGAAAGTAGGTCACCACTCTTTTTTCCTTCGTACCGATGTATACTTCATGCAGATCTCGAATCTCGCAGTCTCCTCTTCAAATGTGGCTATTACCTAGCTAGGTGTGGAGCTAGACCGAAGCAAAGCTCTGCTGGTCATGACGAACCAGAAAAGTATTGTAGACGCGAACGATGCCGGCAATGGTGCCGGAAACGCCTCTAACGATCGCTGTTGTGCCAAAGGGGACAGACTGCGGAATTTAATGGTTCCGAGTCATCGAACTTCCCTTTATGCCAAAATCCCGTTTATCAGCTTCGTTGCCTCAATTAATATGATCAAAGTTGTCGCAGGGGTTGAACGTCGAAATATGACAGTACGTTGATGGTCGATGGTTCAATTTGCAGCTTGGCGTCTCTGGTAGCTGTTGACAATTGGGCTCGGCAATACGCTATGATCAACCATCATCTCAGGTGCCTCATGGCGAGGAAAACCGACCTTTTACTAGGTATGGAGCAACCAAAGCAGCTGCATCATGAAGCCATTCGCGCGACGGGAAGACCTGTCGAAGTACTTGGATCGTACCTCGTGGCGGGTGCGGCTCAAGGCCTGGACAATCTCTCACCTATCGGTAGAGGAGAGAATGTGTGAAGCACAAGACCACATGGCGAAAATGACCACAACCAATCTGCACCTAGTACTTGACATTCGTTGACATTCATAAGGCTGTTGGAGAAACTCGAAAGGTCTACCCCCAATCTTCTTCTCGGATCCAGAAGAGTTCAATGAGTGTGTCAATGTCTCCATTCTTTCCTAGATGTCGGTAGTATTGCCTAACACCCCCGTCGACCCCTGCTCCATAAAGAAACCGATATGGTATCTTCTCGTCCTCAAGCTTGAGCGCCGGTCGCAGTGGACCGACGTAGTGATCCCAACCTTTGTTGGTAGAGTTTTGGACCGTCATAGGGTCCACCCATGTATGCTCCGTCTGATCGAATCTGCTTTCATTGTGGGGTTTCAGAAGTTCGCCCTTTGGATACACAGAGATAGAGTAACCATTTGTGAGGATGATGTCTGTGCCAAACTGCCAGCGTTGCAAATAGCATCTATCGCACACGTCTGTCACAAGCGACATTTCGTTCATGGGAAACCATCTCTGATGTCTGATGCCGTCGGGTCCATCACCATGCTCGTCCCAATAGCCCTCTTTCCAATGATGAAGGGTGAGAATTTGGCGGCCACTCTCAAAGATGCCGGACCGATCTCCGTGGATATCGATTTGATACAGACCAGGCAATACCGTCAGCCGGGTGTCTGTATGCCTCGCAATGCACTCGTAGATCTTGTGATCTCCAAAAGTCTTTTCTGAATTTCTTTTGCAGTCTTGATAATTTGTATTGACGATTTTGGCCAAAGGTAGGGAGAGGAATATGCCAGCACCGCCCATACCTATGAGACCATACATCGTGACTGTCCACCACTCCTCAGAGAGGGCACCAAGGTAGCGCTGCTGCGTCCCATCATGTTTGTCGAGGGCGGATACCAGTGCTGTCATAGAAGTGACAAAAGTATCATCATCAACGAAGCCAAGCCACCGCGTCTTCTCATTTCGATTTGCGTACAGGATCTTGACAAGCGAGAAGTAGCGCTCCGTATTCCCATCTTTCCGGCTGAGTGGCGGTACGAGCGTTATCAAGATCCCGAGATCACGTATGTGCAATTGCAGATCGCCCATGCGCCGTGGATCCGGTTTACTGTCATCCGGTCCGGTAACGATCACGAATAATCTGGCGTTGGTGTGGGCTAGCCATCTTTGAAAGAAGGGGATCGATGCATTTAAGCGATCTAAAGAAGTCGCCGCACCAAATAATATATGGGAGGCATCTACAGGACTCTTGGCAAACACAGGAACCTCTAATGTAAGAGGTTCCATGCAATGCGCCAGACCGCTTTGATTGCCACTTGCAGGATCCACTACTTGCAGGCCTCCGAACAAAGGCTCATCAACCTTGGTAATCGAGGAACGCTGTGCTTGCGGGCTGAATTTAACAATGATATCTCTTCGGGCATATCGAACAGGGAACGGAATATCAAGCTCCTCTAGCCAGTCTGGAGTACTCTGGCATATGTTCGGCCGTGGTGGGTAGTGCTGTGCTGTATCGACATGGGAAGGCAGAGGCGCCGGCGGAGGCTCATTGAAGCCAGCAAGTACTTGGGCGCTGTGTATAGCTCCAAGCTGCCAAAGAATTAGGCTCACAACGAGGAACAATACAAATAACAGGCTTGATTTCCAACTGCGCACAGATAGCGGCAGCAGTGGTGGCAATTGGCGAAACATTGGTCGTGAAACGGGGATGAATGTTCGAAAGCGGGTCGCCATGGAGATGAAAGCATTCATACAATCGTCAGAAACACAGGCATAACGGGAGAGACTATAGAACAACAACGAGTGACCAATGCGACACGAAACAGATGCACCTATCGTATTCAGCGCAACCGATCCAAGACAGCGATAAGAGAATAGAAGGTTACATTGTTATGGTTCGAATGCCCGCTCGGACACAAAGCTAGAATAAGCGCCTGGCCATTTTTGTCGCCGGGTGTACGCGCGGGGTACACGGGCGGAAGGGTCCGCGCACAAGAACGGGCGGTACCGGGAGCACCAGCGTATTCAAATACTAGAACTAGGGCGGCGCTGGTATTGTGTTTTACATATCGTATCAAAAATCCAAACGGAAGGCTGCTGCCAACACATAGCATGGTCGGCTCCAATGCCCCTGGAAAAGGATACTCGACACTGCCTCCACTTCTTCTCTCCATGTGACAGTTCAGCCATCATCCGTCATTATGGCTACTGTTTGGTCACTTCAGTCAATGGCAGCACTTGTTTTGATTGCAACTTCAGTCACATACTTCTTCACCCATCTCTATCATGCTCGCATATTAATTTACGAAAGGAAGAGAGCTGGCTCCGTAAGTCAGGCTGCATGATTCTACGGCAGACATAGACATGATTTCTAATGGATTTAGCCTGTGGCTCCTGGTCATAATTTCTTCTTCGGACATTTGCTGTACCTCAAGTCAATGATCGATAAGCTGCCAAGGAACGCCCACTATCAAAGTGCATTCGGGGATGTTGCTCGAGAGCACTTCTCCGAGGAGGGAGCCTTCTACCTTGATCTATGGCCAGTGAGCGGCCTGTTCCTGGTAGTCGTGTCGCCCCATGTGGCAACACAGATCCACGCCAACCCTGCCATGTCTCTGCAGAGACCAAAGCTCTTGCCTCGCTTCTTCCGTCCCATCTGCGGCGGTCCCAGCATGTTCGATTTGCCCGAGGAAAAGTGGAAGCCGTGGCGTGCAGTATTCAGTAAAGGTTTCAGTGCCGACCATGTTCTGTCACTGGTGCCAGATATGGTCGATGAAACCTCGGTCTACTGCGATACGCTACAAGCTCTTGCTCGCCAAGATACCATGTTTTATCTCGACTCCACGACCTTACGATTCACTATCGATGTTATTGGGAAGACAGTACTGTGGGTTACGTGCCATCCTTCTCTCACCAGGTCGAATCTCACATATTAGTAGAAACGCCCCTTTAGGTGCTCAAAGAGGTTACAATACTTTAGCGGATTGCATGTTAAGTCAAATTCGATGGCATCAGGCAAACGCTGACACAAACCCTCTGGAATACCTGAACGTTACACGCCATGCTGTGCACTGGTGGAATGGTCGAAAGGTGGACAAGTGTATTGGGAACGAGCTAGATAAGAGATACTACGAGTACAAGGCTGATCCGGATGGGAGTGGGACTAAATCAGTCATCGACTTAGTTTTGCAGGCCTATCTCCCGGAAAACGCAAAAGTAAGGCCCGAAAAACTCGACCCCGAATTCCGGGCATTTGCCATCAGCCAGATTCGCCTCTTTGTGTTTGTGGGCCATGACGCCACCAGTAGCACGATATGCTACATCCAACATCTCTTGGCAGCTAACCCCAACGCACTTGTCAAAGTCCGCGCCGAGCACGATAGGCTTCTAGGTTCGGACTTGTCGGCGGCTCCCTCCATACTCAAAGAGCAGGCCCATCTCACCAACGATTTGACATATACTAATGCTGTCATCAAAGAAGTGTTGCGCCTCTTCCCTCCGGGAGGCGCCAGCCGTGCAGGTAGCCCAAGCGCTGACCTGGTCGACGATCAAGGCAACTGTTGTCCCACGAAAGATTGTGCGGCGGTATTTACAGTCCATACAGAAATGCATCGAGCACCAGCTTACTGGAATCGACCCGACGAATTCATTCCAGAGCGTTGGCTCGCCGAGTGTAGCGATGAGCTTCTACCAACCAAAGGTGCTTATCGCGCTTTCGAAATCGGGCCTCGAAATTGTATTGCACAGGGCTATGTGATGACCGGGTTGCGGGTGATAATGGCCTGTGCCCTTCATAGTACGTCAATTTGACTTCACACCCGCATACGACGAATGGGATAGGTTTCATCCTGGCAGAGGCCTAAAAACCTACAGGGGAGAGCGGGCATATCAGATCGAGGAAGGGGCGGCACATCCTGTAGATCATTATCCGTGCAGGGTCTCCGTTCGAAAATTCTAAAATCTCTTGAGGCACTGAGGCGTTGCTCCTCCTGTCACTTTCGTTACACAACTATCTGGGTACAGAAATTACGAAGAATAAATGGCTTGAGCAGATGATCCATCACTTAGGAACCATTCATGAAGCTCAAAGCCAACTACCTCATAGATGGCGATAAGCTTGATAGCACCACCAGATCTTCCAAGCCATCTAATGTGTGCGAACCCCTGCCTACTACCGGGCGGCTCTTACGCCATGTGCCTTATTGGGAATTGATCAGAATCCAGCACCAAAGGCTCATGAGTGGACACAACGTCCTTTCATAGAGATTTGAAGTTCTCAAGTAGGGGATACTTGTTGTGTTTGGCTTTATGGTGTATTCCATCCTGAGATAGTGGAGTAAGGGAGCAAGTTGGAAGATCGCGCTCAGTAAAGATCTATTCAATTACTAGGATTGCTAGTATAGGATCTCTCTACTCTCTACTTCCTTTCCTTCTCCGTACCTTTGAAGGGAATACGTCTCAATGGTCGTTGAGTGCCAATTCCGTAAAAGGCACCTTCACTTCAATATTCCCGTCCAGTGTGAGAATCTCCATATCGAATCGCTCAACGGTTATGGCAGCAATGGTATGAATCTCACAACGAGCGAAGCCACGCCCGGGACAGATTCTTTCTCCTACGCTCCATGGTATGAAGGCGTCGCTTAGTCTTGAGTTGACAAATCTGGCTATTCCGGTCTTCAAAGTCGGGTGCTGTGTCCTCATTGTCGCCTCCGGCGACAATATCGCTCCGTTGAGGCCCACTCCGAGTATGTCCTGGATAAGCGAGGAATCGGTCGGCCTAAAATTTGTCGACAGGATACTCCCCATCCTTCGTGTTCGAAAACGCCTGATCCCGATGAGCGGCACCTGCAGGGATTATAACCAGGCTCTTCTTGGGAAATCGCCATTCATTGATGCGGATGTCTTCTTGGTCGCTGGAAAACACTGTTTGTACTTTAACCCGGAGGCGGAGCAACCCTAACAGCACTGTATCAACGGCTTGGCTCGAAGTCTTTCCGTGTAAGTCTGCAGCTGTGAGCTCCTCCTGGATTCTAGAGAGAAGAATCTTATCGCGATAGATGTCAATAATGTTCCAAATAGCCATTGAATGGAAATTTACACTCGATCTGCAGGATTACAATGGTTAGCTATCTGACAAGCCTGCGAGGATAGTAATATTACCCCCATAGTATCTTGGAATTCTGAGGGTGCAATGGCGTCTGATGAAGGCTGACTCCCACCAGAGGTCGCCACTACCAACTCCTTCATAGTCGGTTTCCCTGAACCATGCTCTTGCTATAGCATGCTATTGTTTGACAAAGCGTGATAATTATAATAGAATATGAGCCCCGCCTTTAAGTCTAGAAAAGGTATAAAGAGACTTAGTTCCCTTCTAACCTTTTTGACTACTACCAAAAGGAAACACTTTATAATAGTATTCATTTCTCTATAGTATCCTACTGTAAGTGCTAAGAGCAGGCTTACTTCAATACTATGGCTTATCGACGAGTCCCTAGTATAAGCACGCACGGCCAGGTACATTTCCTAATCACTTCTTCACCACCCATAGCCTCTGTTAACTTTACAAAAAGCCCATCGATCTCATCATCCCCCTCCCCAATAGCCTCCTTGAAACCGGGGAATAGCACGCTAAAATATCTCTTCACCGCCGCCGCATCCCAAGTGTTCATCCAAAACTCGGGGTTTTCGCTCGTAACAACTTTGTCCCCCTCCGCCACATTCGACACGGGCTCGATCTCAAATCCGCACGCCTCTTTCCCGAAAAAAGGTAGTGTTCCATGCGTGTTCCACTTGAGCCTCTGGACGTCCTTCCAGGTATCAGTGGGGAACCGCACGCAGTCGAGCCAGCTCTCCATGGCGTCGGCGCAGCGCTTGAAACCCCACATACGCGTGGGTCCGCTACCGCGAATGACTTTAGCCCAGTTGAGGACCATGATCTGGTCGAGGATCGGCTGGCATGTGACAAAATACGCAGGCTCTGAGAAGGTCGGGCGGCCGTAGAACCAAGCGGCGAGCGTGCCGCCCGGCTTGAGCAAATTGGCGAAGTTTCGCAACCCCAAGTCTGCGTCCATCAAGACGATAGCTTCGGCGGTAGCGATCATGTCGGCAGAGGCTGGGGGGTGATGAGAGGCTATGTCTTCGGCTTTGGACAGGCTGTATGAGATCCGCGATTCGTCAAAGTCTGTAGTCAAGCGCCCTTTGGCTACAGCGATATGGCTGTCGTTGTTGTCTGATGCGACGACGTGGGAAAAGTGAGAGGCCAGTTCGGCAGCGACTTGGCCGGCGCCGCAGCCGACATCGTGAGCGACGGCATAAGAGGACGAGTGCGCTGCATGATACTTATACAGGAGTTCGTAGAAGGCCTGGTCATAGTTGGGGCGAGTAGAGACATAGGCCTGCCAGAATTCCGAATCGTCGGCTGCCACTTTCCAGAAGTTCTCCGAGTCCTCGTGATTCAACGATTTGCTAACCATGATTAAGTGGTTCTACAAGAGATGATGAGAAGGGAACGGGTTTGTGACATTCGCAGCCTTGCTGAGAATGTGGCTTCCGGGAAAAGGGAAGGACTGGGCACTAAGATTGCAGACTTTCAGCTGCGTCGATAAGAGATGTTCACGCCAACGCCCGGATTGAGTACACAACACCCAATGTCTACAAGCGCTGAAATGACATATAAGTGATTACGCTTGTGCCTATCATCAATCATTCGAAATGCATAGTGACGGCGGTAGCTGCACGTAAGCAACCATCATCTAAGCTTGGTGGACATACCCGCTCCGAGGTAGATTGGAGGATTGTTGCATTACAGTAGCGCAGTATCCATTGGTGGGGTTCGGAGAGGATTATATACGTGCTGTGCATTGTCGATCGTTTCCTATCTTAATCCTACAATACTACTTCACGATGGCAGCATCAGATTAGTGAGGATGGCTCAGGCCCAGTAATTCTACTGTAGTACACGATAGCTCTCCCCGTATCTTCCCTATAACGGTTGTATCATGTCCGGCTCTCGCTAGTCTCAAGCATTGGCTCTCCTCAGAAAACCCAACAGGAATGATAGTAGCCGAAGCGTCGGTCCCTTGCGACGAGCCAACGTACCTTATAGATCAACTTTTCCGAGAAAGAACTCGATGAAGCGTCACAAAGTAGCCTGTGTTAATGCTAAAGGCAGATCATACTGAGGCCTTGTATATGACATGAGACTCGCTATCTCGTGTAATTTGTGGAGAGTGTTGTCTTAACTTGAATACCTTCCTGTGGCTTATCGCCGAGAGCGATACTATCTGCAAGAATGTTAGTTGCGGGACCCAACGCAACCAACTGACGAGCAGAAGCGTCTTCGCCATTGTTTGTATGCTGGTATGGACCTTCGAGGTCATTGTATGGGTTTGAGCTGGATGTCTTCCAGAGTCTTTTGAGGTACGATCCACTTCTGGAGGTGGGATGCTGCTTCCTGCTCCACAATGGGGCCAGGGTAGGCAGACAAGCGCCGATGATAGCAATGGCATTCTCAGCAAAGACCCAGAATAGAGGCCCAGCCGTATACCCTACGAGCGAAGGGCGTTAGTAGCTTGATGGAACAGAGAATGCGTTCCCTCATTGGGCGAACTTACATAGCGTATCTTTGAAGTATGCCTCCGGATTCCGATTTGTGAACCCAACTACTTGCATGAACGAAACGACTCGAGCAATTCCAGAACCGAGTACTCTATGAAGATTGTTAATTGTCAAGCATCCATTGTGAAAATGTGAGAATGCACGTACACTGAGCCTAGCATGAGAACGTCGATGACTTTAATCTTCGTTTTCCACGGCAATTGAAGCGAAGCTACCATTGGAATTGGAAGCGACAACACCAACACATCAAGGATAAGATCAGAGTATGCCAGTCCTTCGTACATAAGCTGAACTTGAATGCAGTGCGCCGGGTAGTCTATCTCAAATGACTTCCAAAAGTACGGGGGAGGATTGCACTGGGCTGCCATGGCGGATGTAAAGGATACTGCCCAGCTGGCTACAAGTGCCATCATCACGCTACTCGCAACCATGAAAGGCTTGACTACAAAGAGCCTGCGATAGAATAACAAGATGGATATCTTGATAACGCCAAGGTTTAGCGTGGTAATCACTTCGTTGATATATCGGCACTTTCACGTTTCCATCAGCCTGATATTTATCCGTTGGCAGCTTCGCAGTCCCGGCAGTGGTTTACGCGGAGGGTGCCTCTTACCTTTTCATAATTTGTAAGTTCAGGCGTATGTATGAGCTCGCCATGAGGTCCTAGTTGCTGCTGCTGACCCATGCCTCCTATCTCCGCAGCTGTAGGTAATCAGTAGGGTTTTCCTTTCGGTTCTACAAGCGTTGCAAATCACTTGACTTGCATGTCGTCTTCATGTTAAGAACATACCGATTATTTCCACAATTCCGCCTGCTGTGCAAAGAACCTGCGATCAAACTTAGATACAGATACTGAGAAGGAGCTTGAGATCTTGAGCCTGAGTGCTTACTAGAGCAACGACTATGCACCAGTCGTCGATGCCAACGGCAGCGCGAGTAAAACGGCGAGCATGGAAACGAAGGCCAACAACGATGATTGGCAAGATTGTGAAAGTTACACCGACACCAACAAGTACTGGTTTTGAGTACTGGGAGAAAACATGATCTGATGTCGACATTCTCGCATACAGGAATCGACGTCAGACCCGACTTGCTGATTTCCGTAGACTTGTGTGTAGAAGTACAACGAGAAACGATTGGCGAGAGAGGTGTGATTGAGAGTAGTCCTTCGAATAAGAACTGCTTCTCGGCGTAGCTCAAAATATTCCGAGTATGTTCGTAAATTTGAAAGGCGCACTTGCAATCATGATCAATATCTTGGTATCATCGATTTACTCTGCATTGTCCAATGGGTGAGAAGACAACGACAGCAGCAGCAGAGCAAAACACTGAATCCCCGGACACTCTCAACAAGGATCCCACGGGAACCTAAGCTTCTACCTTCTCTTGCTCGCGGCAGGACTAGTTCCAACATCCTCCTGCGTTGGGACACCGGCGATCAACCCAAACCGGGCTACGTGAATCAGATAATTGAGGCGGGTTTGCACGACGCTAAGGTACGGCTGTGAGCGCATGCAGGAGGCAAGTTCCCATACTATACATTGATAGTGGCACAGTCTATGTAGCCGGAGTGATTGTGCAGTGGCACCTCATGCTGAAGGGAAATAGCGGTGTGTTTCGGCTGGTGGACACCCTACCTCGGGACATGCGTAATTTGAGTTTGTGACACCTGCAGTACTTAGAAGAGGGTGTGCGGCAATTTTTTATCGCACCAATCTGGTCTCTCCGTCCGCCTCAGCCCCGGATCGACACTGATGCTAAGCTCGGAGCTCGGCGCTTATATAAGGCTGAAGTTGATCTTTTCCCCCCACGTCGCTCCTCCTCGGAGAGCGGGTGCGATGATTCGCTTCTGGGCCGCCACTCAACCGTTCCGGCGTCGTTCATCCTTGTGCGCTTACCTTAGCGCTGTGTCATCTCATGTACAGCTCGCAAAAGAAGGAAGAAGGCCACCGATGGTTACACTTCATGTACATATCTTGGTGCTTGGCCGCTAAGCCGCTGATCTGCTACCATTCTGGAGAAGTGTGATTTGGGAAGGCAGCAGTACTAACTGTACGTACCTGTGATTCCTTGATCGACAGACTTCCCCTCATTGACTTCAAGCTGAATTCTTGGAGCGACGAGGATCGGGAATAATCCTTCGCCTTGGCCACAGCCTTCACATAATCGTAGGTGTGTGTAAGGTGGGTGCCGATATTTCGTTTCAGGTTCATTGACGTTTGGATCCCAATCCTCTTTGTAAGTCTCAGAATTGTTCGCAAGTCGATTTTCCACTTTTTGGTTTGTCCTTAGCTACCACTTCCCAAGCCGTGGAAAGCGCTAGTACCTTGCTGATTCTTCCATCCCCTCAAACTTCAATGGAGAGCTTCATCAAAGACTTGTACCGCAAGATCTCAACGGACTCGGCAATCTTAACCGAGGACAGTCCAGGGTTTGCCGCTGCTCATGAAAGATGGACGGACATTGACCGCAAGACACCAGCTGTGATTGTTCAGCCAACTAGTGAACGCGATATTGCAGTATTGGTCAGTCAATTACCCCATGTCCTCCCCCTAAAATGGAGCCGATGGACGCTGAGCCGTTACCTCTTCATTTTACAGGTTAGAGAAGCCCGCGCGGTAAACATTCCCTTCGTCCCTGCCACTGGGGGCCACAGTCAATGGTCCACCGTTCAGCATGGCATGATTATCGATCTGTCTCGGTACAGAGAGGTGGTCGTTGATCCAGCCCGGCGCATAGTTGCAGTGCGGGGAGGTGTCTTAATGAAGGAGCTTCAAGTAGCTCTCAGCGAAAAGGCGCAGTTCACGAGTATGAATAGAGGCTATATCTGCGCCACAGAGTTACTGACCGGATTTTAGCCGTTGCAAATGGCAACACTGTCGGTGCAATTCCATACATGATTGGAGGTGGTATCAGCTCCTATACCCCTCTCATTGGCTACGCATGCGAGAACATTCTCTCAGCAAGAATCGTGGTAGCCAGCGGTGACGTAGTTGTCGCCTCAGAGACTTCTAACAATGATCTTCTATGGGCAATCCGCGGAGCAGGACAGTTTTTCGGTATCGTCACCGAGCTAGTCCTGCGCACGTACAGTCCTTCGCTCATGGGTCCTGACGGCGTGCGTCAGCTCGGCACAATTTTCTACCCCCCTGAAAGAGCATCCGAAGTATGCCAGGTCCTCAAGAGTGTGGTTTCAGCGAACGACCATGCCTCCGCAGGGCACTTCATGGCCATGAATGACCCGTCAAACGGCCGCGTTTTGATGGTTGCTCCGCAATTTTTTGGAACAGAGCCTGAGCTGCAAGCGACATTCAAGCCTCTGATCGATATGGACCCCTTGCATCACGACCACCAGGCATCTGAATTCGTGAACCACAGCGACCATCTAAGCTGGATGTGTCCTAAAGGGGAATTCAAGCGCTTCAGCCAGACGGGCCTGCAATCTATCAATCCGGACAACTTCGGTAGGCTTGTGGATCTTCATCGAGAGTTGCTCGAGACGCTACCGGGAACCGAGCGCTCGGTCTTCACCATCGAATGGCACACGCAGACGCCCAGCAAGGGGGCAAGAGAGACGGAGACAGCATTTGGTCTTAAGGACGTTGAGATATGGCTGTGGGTTAACCCTTGCGGTCACACATCATTAACTAAGATACTTGCTGACACCGTGAGCATGGCTTAGTAACATCCTTACGTGGTACACGAATCCTAGGCTACATGAGAAAGTCCTGCAATTCGATCAGAGGGCACAGGAAATAATGCGTTCAGATACTAGGGAGGACGCTTTTATCGCTTATACAAATACAAGCCGCAATGATCCCATCGAGCATAGGTACAGAGACGCTACAGCGGTTAGAAAGCTAAAGGAGTTGAAGGAACATTGGGATCCGGATGGCTGCTTTACTAAGGAGCTGTTGTGAATAATTAACGTCGTAGCCTCGAGATTGTAATAGATACGGACTACTGTAAGTTCTCTCATACAATAGTAACTATATTTTTTCGATGACAGACGCAAAGCCAAGGGTTCGAAGCGGGTATACCGCCATTACTTGCCACTTCGGCGTACGAATTGAAACAGCAGCCCGGGTGTAAAGACAAGAAATGGCACTTATTCTATCTACATTAGAGATAGTCAGTGTGAGGCTCATGCGTGGGGTTCAAACCAGCGTGGATCAAGCAATTGGAAACCACTGGTTGAACCTGTTTTGTGGGTCGTGTTGTTCTTTCAAAGCTTGTAACTTCATCAGGCTTTTTCCATAAATAGTCTCTAGGGGCTCATCTCCGTGCGCAAAATTGATGTAACTAAGGGATTCAGATCAGCAAGGTTCAAAGGAGAAAGGAGAAGGAGGGAACGGGATTACTGATTCCACTCACGTGCTGTTTCGGACTAGACCATCCGTGGAGCGCAACAAGTCACGTACGCGGGATCCAAAAACGTTAGCTGCTGCGTCGAGACTGCTGTCTGCGTACAAGGGAATCGCGACGACATGGATCGGAACATCACGAAAAGGATACGAGGAGGTGGTACCACCAATCGCAACCGCTTTCTGTACAGGATAATATTCAGCTAAGATGCTGGAATTGGCTGCCTGTGGATAAGAAGCCACGAATGTCTTGAAGTCGTTATATATGGCACGCCAGGTCTTGGGTTCAAGACCCTGCCGGCCCAGTGATGCTCCGTATGCTGGTTTGCGCTCGCCCTTCTCGCAGAAGGAGTCTGCGAATTGACCCCACTGGGTGTAGGGGACTTCTGTTGCTCCATTAGAAGTTGGGCCGACCTTCAGAATTGGTGCAAATGCTTCCTCGGCCGCAGAAGCGTTGCCAAGGAAGAAGGGTATTGCAGTGATCGTGGGCTTGTACGACGGCGGGCCGCTCGTGGCGAAGAGAAAGTCTATTTGCATGTGAGGTTTGAGATCCAAAATATGGATGGCATGAATCAAGGCTTCGAGTTTGTCGTCGGAGAACGTCACTGCTCCCTCCCATGCTATATTAAGAGCCTGGGGGGTAGGATAGGCTTTGACCACGGCAGAAGTGACGATACCGAAGTTTGCTGCGGCGCCGCGTATTGCGTACCAAAGATCAGCGTTGTGGGTATGGTCCACTAGCAGTGCTTGTCCGGACGCTGTCACCAGATTTACGGATACAATCTGATCAACACCTGCACCGTAGAGGCCCATCGCACGCGTGATTCCTCCTCCGAGCATAGCTCCAAGGAAGCCAAGACAGGCACAAGTGGGATTAGCGAACCTCGTATTATTGCCGTAGGCTGCAATAACCATATCATTCACCAAAGTGCCTCCTTGGATCGTAGCCTCTGTCTTATCAGAGTTGAAGGTTATCTTGTTCAAGCCGGCTATGTTAATCAAAATCCCGCAGTCACCAAGGCGAAAGGTGTCGGCCCAACCATTGCCGCGACTTTGTACGAGGAAGGATAAATTGTTCTTGTTACAGTATTGAACCTGCTCACGAGTTATTAATCACATATTGCTTGATATGTAGAGTTTGGAACGGACAGTGGTAGCAACGTCTATCTCGGAAGCGACATTAATGACGAATGCTGGCCTCGGAGCGCCATAGAGGCTCCATCGCGGAGTATTGGCCGTAGAGTTATCGATGGAACTGCCTGGTGTCAAGTTCTTACCCAACTCGGCTTCGACAGCGCCATGGTTTGGGCACGTAGCTGCGAGCGCCAGAGGGAGGTGCAGCAGAGACTGCACCGCAACTACAGACGCCGAAGCCCATATCCTGTCGCTCATAGAAGGCCACATATTATACGAATTGAAGACAAACGTTTAAAAGGGGAAGCCACAAGAATAATATTGATTACATTGGAGCAGACGTGTGGATAGTCAAACAATGACTCTTATCTTCCCGAGAATGTTCCGAGTCCTTTCTCCATTCCTAACGGCGGTGTCTACGCTGGGGGGCCATCTCTAAATAGCCAGGTCTTGCCGCGTAAAAGACCCATGGGAGTGGCTATCTAGCCGAAGCAAGTAATAATCGACGGCTACGTGCTTGTGACTTCACCGCCTCTAATGTCATCCTCGAGATAACGTAACACTACCACTTGCAGGAAATGATCTGCTAGGCGGCAATAAACGTGGGATGATCTGGTATCCGAACAACAAGGGATGCGAGTGCAGATGCATGGCGTCAATACCACTTTCTAGATTTGGCTCAAGCTTACCACGTGTAACTTTCTACCAGCCGCTTCGTAAGGCGCTAAAAACCGGTGTCCGAGGTAAGCGCTATCTTACTATCTAAGTTCCTTAGCAAGAAGTAAAATCTATCTAGGATAGTACTTCTAGCTATAACTACTATATTTATTAGAGAGTACTCTTATACCTACTTATCTTTTATTAATATATAATTATATATATTTATTTACTTATCTTCCTATTACTATTATAAAATCTATATCTTCTTTAAATAAGGAATTATTAGAAATTATAAGAAAAAGGATATACTAATTAAAGTAAGTATTAATTTAAAAATAATATTAATAATATTAATCTTCTTACTATAATAGAATATAGGTAATTTAAGACCTTAAGCTTATTATAACTTATTAGTTAGTTTATAAGTACCTTAAATTCCTTTTTTAAACTAGTATAAAAAATAGAATTCTAAAATTTCTTTATATTCTACTTATATATATATCTATCCTTTATAATATTTTCTATTTAAATAAAATTATATAATATATTTATAACTATTTAAAATAAAAATTATAAAAATTAGTATAATAGTTTAAAAGATATATTATTATAAATAAATTTACCTATTAAATTCTATATATTAATAGCTAGAGTAATTAGATTAGTAATAAAAATCCTATTATTTTTTATAAAGTACTTATTCTACTACTAATATACCTAATATTAGTTAGAATAGAAGGTAATTATTACGACCCGTCGTCTTCTAACTAGAAGGCTCCGGAGTCTAAGTAGATCTCGTAGAGAGGAGTATTAAGGACTAGGGTAAATAGGCTTCGTACTAAACTAGTCTAATACAGGTCGAGTATTATATTTAGTATCTAGGAGATATCTAGGTTAATAATATAAGTTAAGTACGAAGCTCCTATCTAAGTAGGAACGTACGCTTTCTATATAGATATATAAGATCCTACTAAGAGGTATAGGTCGGTAGACCGATCTATCTAATCTACACGTGGCTCCTATAGTTTAGTAAGCTAATCCACCTAATCCACCTATAAGTCGAGTCTCTCTCTAGACTAATCCACCTAATAGTAACTAGAAGTGCCTTTACTAGGCGTAGTATAAGGACCGCTAGTCTATACTCGTAATATTAGCTCCTCCTCTAAGAATTATCGTCCCGATAATCCTAACTTCTATAATACCTACTAATAGGTATAAACTATCAAGCTCTTTCCGTCGTCGCCAGCTATTATCGTTAATCGCGCCGGCAACCCTAATACGCGTCTATAAGAACTGCGAAAAGGCTAGGCGCCTAGAGAAGTATAAAGTAGGGGGTTCGTCTAATCATTACGTGGAATGCGCCCGACTAGGCTATAGCTGCGATCTCGCTCCTTTCTCTCCTACTCGTTAGGCTCGCGTTTAGAAATAGCGCGATGCTAAGCTAGTAGAGTGGAAGGCTTTCTAAAAGGAGGCCCAGGCTCGGATAGTCCGTCTTACCATAGAGCTGGAAATATTAGAGCGAGTTTAAAGAGAAATAGTCGAAGGGGAACTATAAAATATCGAGGAGGTCGAGGTTAATAAGTAAATAGCTAATCCTTCCCCTAACGACTTCCTCTTTAATATTTCCTCGGAACAGGTTAAAGTCCCTCCTAACTTTAACTAGTCTAGGTTTACTATTATTAGCGGAACTATTATAGGAGGCCCTAATAGTTCTTAAGGTTCTTAATTAGCTCCTAGGTACTTTCCGAATCTTTATACCCTTTTTATTTTACTAGGTACTTCTAACTCTTATATACTAGAATTCTTTCGGCTTCGAATTTATTCTCTTCTTCTATCTAGAAGTAGAAGGTTTCTTATAAAGGTGTATTAGGGTCTACTAGTTCTAATATCGAGATATAGAATACTAGGTAGATCTTAGCGTCGGGTAGAAGCTATAATTTATAGTTGACAGGCCCTTTATTCCTAATAACTAAAAATAGTCCGACTTTAATATAGTCTAGTTTCCTACTCGGTCTTATACCTTTCAAATTTTTTATAAGGAGGTATACTTTATCCCCCTTCTTTAGCTAAGGACCTAATTTTCTTTTCTTATTTACTAACTTCTTTATAGTAGTATTAGCCTTGCTAATCTTGCGCTATATATCTTTATATAAGCTTTTTATATTAGAAGTTAATACTAAGGCTTTCTCGGTATCTAGTCCTTATTAAGGATCTAGGAATAAGTTTACGTGTCGACCGTAGTTTATAAAAAACAGTAATAGCCTTATTATATCTAACCTTTTATCGTTATATACTAGCTATACTATTAGGAGTAATATAACCTAATTATTTTATCTTTTATTAACGTAGTATCTAAGGTATACTTCTATTATCTAATTAGTACGTTTAGTCTATCTATCCGTTTAAGGGTAATAGGCTATTAATATTCGTAGTTTAATCCCTATTAACGCGATTAAAGTCTTCTAATAGTTTAATATAAAGAGTTTGTCTCTATCTAAAGTTATTAATTCCGGTATACTATAATCTCTAATCAGTCTATCTAATAAAATGAATCCAAGCTAACTAGCGTTATAGGATTCCTTATATAGGATTATAATGGTATACTTAGTAAGTTTATCAACGATAACTATTATTAAGTCGTACTTATTATTAGTTACCGGGTTAACTAACTAAGGTAGTTTTATAATAAAGTCTATCGTAATATCTTTCTATAGTATATCTAGAACTTCGGTAAACTAAATTTATCTGTACTTAGTATATCTCGCAGATTTGTTCTGCTAGTAGCATATATATTCCCTGATATATTACTCGACTAACGCTCGTAGGTTTAGTGCGGCGTATACTCTTTAAATGAGTTCTAATATTTTAGATACTCCTAGATATCCTAGTAAAGGATTATTATGGTAATCCCTAATTACTTCTTCTATTACTTTCGGTAGTAAGTATAGCTTCTATTTATATAGTAATAGGTCCCGGCTAGGCTGTTCCTTCCTAAGTTGTCCGGCTAGGTTGTTATTCTCGTATACTTCCTTTAAATCAGGAACTATATATGTCGTAACTCGCATAGTCGTAGCTAGATTCCTTACTAGTACTAACGATCTATCGTTTTCTTGTTTTAAGATAGGTTAAGTAGTAATATCTTTTACTTATATATAGTTAGATCGTCTACTTAAAGCGTCTGCTCGTCTATTATCTTTTCCTAGGGTGTACTAAATTTTAAACTTATATTACTTAAGGAGTTTAGACTATTAAACTTATCGTCGATTTAATTCTTTTATAGTCGTAAAACCTACTAAATTTTTATAATCGGTGAAGATAGTAAGTTCCGAATAGCTTTTAGTATATACTCTCTAATACTATAGAGAATAGACGACTACTAAAAGTTCTTTGTCGTATATATTATAGTTCTATTCTACTAGAGACATCTTACGTAAGTAGTATACTACTGGATACTACTTACTATCTTTCTACTAATAGAGGCATGCTCCGATTATAAGATCCGAAGCATCTATTTTAATACGTGCTAGTTCTCCGTTACGACACGTATAAAGTACCGGAGGATCTATATAAGCTTGCTTTAGTTCTTTAAATGCTCTCTTCTAGTTAGTATCCTATCGAAATCCCGTATCTTTCTTAGTGATTTCCGTTAGTAGTAAGGCTTTCTTAGAGTAGCCTTCTATAAAACGTCTATTAAAGTTAGCGAATCCTAGAAACCCTTATACTAATTTAATATCGTGTAGTATAGGCTATTCCTATATAGCCTGAATCTTTTTAGGGCTTATATAAACCCCTTTAGTTGTTATTATAAACCCTAAGAACTTAACTAAGGTCTTATAAAACTCGTATTTCTCTAGCTTTAAGAGGAGTCTAGCTTATAATAAGTATATTAATACATCTTATATATAAAGGATATATTCCTCGAGAGTTTTAGAGTAAATTAATATGTCGTCGAGGTATATAGTTGTTATAAGATCTAAATAAGCTCGTATAACATTATTGACTAATACCTAGCAGGTTACTAGTACGTTAATAAGACTAAACGGTATAACTAGATACTCGTAATATCTATATCGAGTCCTAAATACTATTTTCTATTCGTTACCTTCCTTTATTTAAATCAAGTTATACGCTCCTCGAAGATCTAGTTTTATAAAGATCTTTACTTTAGCTAGCCGATCCTATAACTCGCTAATATTAGGTAGCAGGTAATAATTCTTTATTATTATATTATTTAACTTTCGATAGTCTACGTATAATTATAAGGATCCGTCTTTCTTCTTTATAAAGAGTATTGGATATCCTGCTAGTAATTTGGATTCTCGAATAAATCCCTTTTTTAGGTTCTTATTAAGGTACTCGCGTAGTACTATAAGTTCCTTTTTAGATAACGTATAAATAGGTCCAAACGTTAGTTCCTTCCCTAGTTCGAGTTTAATCTTATAATCCTAAGGTTAGTATTTAAGTAGAGCTTTTACTATTATCTCTTTTATAAAGAGGCGTTTCTATCTTTAATACTCTTATAAGATATTAGGAGTACTATTAGTTACTCTAAGAACTCTAACTTATTAACCTAGCGGACCGCTGCTAGTATCTATTAAGTCGGATCCTTGTGTTTTAAGATTATCCTTATTTGAAATTAAGGTAATATATACCTTAACCGTCTTCTAGTTTAATTTCTTATCTACCGTCGTCTACTATCGACGTGTAGGTTAGAATCTAGTGATATCGCCAGTTCGCTTAAACTTAAGTACTTTTCTCCTCTAGTTAATCGCTAGGTTATACTTTTCTAACTAAGGCATACCTAATATAATATAATAGGTGGCTATCCTTATAATATTAAAGGACATTTCCTTATAGTATCGTTGAATTATAAATAGTAGCAAGGTTATCTCCTCGTCTACGCTTCCTTTTAATAGCGTTGACCCGTCGGCCATTTATAAGTTATATAGATCCTTCTTTCTTCGCGTTAGTAGGCCTACTAACCGTACTAATACTTTAGAGATAAAGTTTCTAGATGCTCTAGAATCTATTATTACTATAGTCCGCTAACTATCTATTTTAACCGGTATATTTATATATATTACGTAGTTCGTTAAATATAGCTGATATATTTTTAGGGTAAGGATATTAATCTCTTTATACTTCCCCTTAGTATAAGGGATTACTCTTTTCCTGAAAAGGATAGGAATCCGGTAGTTCTTTTTATATATATGTGCTTTCTATAATTATTATAGAAGCAGGTATACTAGTCCTGTAAGTGACACTTGGAAGTATACTCGTCATGCTTAAGGTGTCCGTGGAGACTACTATACCATCTTTAGTTATAGTTTAGAAACCACTTCCTCGATCTCTTAGTTACTAAGTACTAATAATAACTTATATTATTATAACTTAACTAAACTTTTCCACACGTTTAGATTCTAATAGACTTTCCTAAGTTTATTTTCGCTTAGTAGTAAATTATATATGTTTTATCGGCGCAGGCTAACTAGTATATTACTCCGTGCTATAGATATACTAAGTCATTTCTAAACTCCTTCTTTAGAAGTCCTCCTACTACTTTTTCTTAGTAGAACTCTACCCGTTCCTCGAGTTTTATCTGTGGATCTTTTGATGTGGAAGCTCGAGATACTACTCTATTACTTCCTTTCTTAGAAGTTTAGCTGAGGTTTTCCTAGTCGGAATCATCCTCGCTTTCTCGGCTTTATTCGGGTTTTCCCTTCCGAATATAACTACTATTATATTCGTTATTAGAGTCTAATTCCTTAAGTTATTCGTGAATATCCGCTAGCCTTTATTTAATCTTTGCGATGTTCCTCTATTTCTTAGCTATTTCTTCGCGTAATTCTTCCTCTCTAGATTATAGCTCTCTATTAATGGGTAGATTGACGAGGGCTAGTAAATCATCTATAATTACGTCTAGCTCGGTGTCGTTATACTCCGTTTCTTATTAATCCTTTAGAGGTTTAGTCTTCCTAACTAGAACTCTTTCTAATATATTTAACTAAGGTCGTTTTACCATGTTTTTTAACCTATAGTCCTTGGCGATATGGCCCGGTTTACTATAGCTATAGTAATTTATTGCTTTCTTACCCTCTTACTATTTCTTACCTCTAAACGGTTTCTTCTTCTTAGTAAAGTCTAACTCTATTAGTATCGGACCGTAAGGATCGCGTGAGAACCGCTTCTTCCTATAACTTCCTCCGGAATAGAGTCCTATATAACCGAGTCTAGAAACTCTACTATTATAGCGTAGTTCTATTACTAACTCGTAGATCTAGTCATCGACTCGTGTTAAGGCTCTTATTAATAAGTCTAAGTTATTATAAATAGCTCCGTCTCGCATAAGTTCCTTCTTTACCTAAGGTTTTAATCCTCTCCGATATATTACTATTAGCGCGTTATTATCCTAATTAGTTCTTATAGAATACTATTAGAACTATATTATATATTTAGATGCCGATTTCTTTTATATTAAGTACTAGATAACTCTTATTACTACGCTTGCTTTATTAGAAGGTCCGAATATTCGCCTTATTTCTCCACGAAAGAGTGTTAGGCTCTCTATCTATAACTTAATAGAGATATTATCATCGTCGTCGGGATCTTCTATATATTATTTAAGAAATAGAGCGGACTATCTCTAGGCCCGTCCTCTTATATAAGTTATTATAAATAGTAGTTATTTCTTTAGTCTTATAACGTCTTTATTAAAAGAGAAGTATAGTTATATCTATACTAACTACTCTTTAAGTTTGTCCCGATCGCTATAATATAAATCTGGCTTAGTAACTTTAATACCTTCTTTAACTTCTACTATTACTAACTATTATAGACCGCGTTCACCTGGGGTAAGGTCCCTTTATCCTAAGGTACTTATCTTGAGGGTACTTAAAGTGTTACGACCCGTCGTCTTCTAACTAGAAGGCTCCGGAGTCTAGGTGGATCTCGTAGAGAGGAGTGTTAAGGACTAGGGTAAATAGGCTTCATATTAAACTAGTCTAATACAGGTCGAGTATTATATTTAGTATCTAGGAGATATCTAGGTTAATAATATAAGTTAAGTATAAAGCTCCTATCTAAGCAGGAACGCACGCTTTCTATATAGATATATGAGATCCTACTAAGAGGTATAAGTCGGTAGACCGATCCATCTAATCTACACGTGGCTCCTATAGTTTAGTAAGCTAATCCACCTGATCTACCTGTAGGTCGAGTCTCTCTCTAGACTGATCCACCTAATAGTAACTAGAAGTGCCTTTACTAGGCGTAGTATAAGGACCGCTAGTCCATGCTCGTAATAGTAATATCTATCTTATTACTAGGTATATAATACTAATAGAATAATTTATATTACTATAAAAGCCTATAAGTTAATACTATTATATTTTATAAGCTAGCTATCTACTAATATACTATTTATATTATCTATTAATATATCTAATATTAACTTAAATAGAGGAAATATCTATCTTATTACTAGATATATAATACTATAAGAATAATTTATATTACTATAAAAGTCTATAAGCTAATACTATTATATTTTATAAGTTAGTTATTTACTAATATACTTTCTACTATTTATATTACCTACTAATATATCTGATATTAGTTTAAATAGAAGATAATATCTATCTTATTACTAGGTATATAATACTATTAGAATAAGTATATAGATATAATATAGCTAATACTATTATATATATAAGCTATCTATCTACTAATATATCTAATATACTCCTTACTATTTACTTTACCTACTAATATATTTAATATTAGTTTAAATAAAAGGAAATTTCTATCTTATTAATAGGCTAATATATCTAATATACTTCCTACTACTTATATTACCTACTATTTATTCTAGTTACTAATATATTTAATATACTTCCTACTATTTATATTACCTACTAAATACTAGATAGTAGAAGTTATTTTCTAATAGAAAAATCTTAAATTTTTACAGGTATTTTCTAGTATTAGATATATTAGTAAGTAGGATAAATAGTAGGAATTATATTAGATATATTAGTAATATTAGTATTAGATATATTAGTCGTAGGGAAATACTATTTATATTTCAACCCGGATATAAGGTAATTCCGTATATAATAATAGATTTACTGGAGAAACGGGAGTGATAGCAATTTGATATCCCGGAGTGGACTCTTTAGTAGACGATGGGCCTCTGAAATTAATCACCGGGACAGTCCCTTCGACGAATCTTGAATGCATGAGAAATACCTTAGGCAAATCCCATGAGTATGTGCAGCCAAAATGCCGCGTAGGCCTTACTTCCTAGCGATGGCCCTCGTGAAAGGCTTGATTTGGAAGTCCGCTACTATATGATTAGACAGCGGAGGCCTAAACTTTTGGGACGGAGGCAATCATTTACTGGCGGGAGGCATAGCTGCTATCAATATATGTTATATAATATCGAACGAGTGTCAAGCTTCCGGCTCGGCAACCCGCTCTCTCTTCAACACACCGTCTAGCCTGGTGTTCTGCCATCATGAGCTACCGCTTGAATAGTTTGAACCCACCAGGGACTCCTGACTGAAAGAGACCTTTAGGATCATACTTTCGGCTGACGGCCTGCAAGTTGGCTTTGCTCACGGCGCCATATCCATCAATTGGATTCTGCGTCTTATTGGCGTAGTTCAGGTAGACGAATCTGTTGAATAGTCCCTTTGCTTTAGCCAGTGCGTCAACTTCGTGGACAAATCTGGCAGCTACGCGGTTGATGAGCTCATCATCACTTGATAAAGCCCAAGATGTTGTCAGCAGTGCATTTACCAAGGGGCCTTCGGAGCCGCTGAGGCCTTGGGAGTTCCCTCCTTTTGAAGCTGATTTGGTGGTGATGGCGGGAACGATAGGTTGAAACGTTAGGGCCCATGTGATCCCGGTAACCTTTTCAACTTGACCAATGGTATTACTGAACTTTTCATAGACGGCGTTGAGTAAAGACAGGTCGTTCTTAAACGTATTCGTGATGTAGAGCTCCCTTTTGACTCGTCAATGCTCTTGGCTCTAATTCAGGAGGGGCTAATGAAGTTTCCTCAGACACATGAAGTGAGTTGGCTTACCGAAGTCCATTGGGGGAGTTTGCGCCTCGTTCTACACCGAGGTTCAACAAGCTGTCGATCCGCATGGTGCTTGCAAGCTGTGGTTCGATGGCGGTGAACCCTTGGAGGGCAGGAGGATTAGCTTGTGGCTTAGTATAGTATAGACCGTTAACCACAGCGCTCCCCTGGCCACCACTAAAGCCGAAGCTTTGAATGATCGCGGAGTAGTCATCGTAATTTGAATTCTTGGCAAAGTCGTAAAAGGCGGCAAGCTGCTGCGAGGCTGTTGTGATGGGATAGTAGATGACGCCACCCCAGAAAGAGCCTTGTTCAAAGGTTTCCAGATCGAAGCGAGTCACCACACCAAAGTTGTTTGAGCCACCGCGAAGCGCAATCCACAGGTCAGGGTTTGAACTTTGATTGGCGTCAGTGACGGTGCCGTCGGCAAGCACAATTTCGTAGTTTGCCACATTATCGCAGACAAAGCCTTTGCGAGCCGAAAAATATGAGAGACCACCTGAGGATTGTCAATGCCCTGCTTGGTAGCATTGTAGTCGAAAGGGTTCTACGAACCTCCAAGTGTAAGACCACCGACCCCAACCTGTGCCGCGCGACCACCGGACACGGCCAACTTCTCAGGCTCCAGGTAAGAATACACATCAGACCATCTCGCCCCACCCCCAACAGAGGTGACATTTCGATCGCTATTCAAGGTCACGGCCTTGATAGACGTCATATCAACGACTGCACCACCCTGGATCGAAGCACTCCCAGCCCAAGGAGTATGCCCACCTCCTTTGACAGCGAATTTTGCAGAGCCATGGCTCGATTCATACACAGAAGCCAGTGCTTTGACAGCTGCTGCCACATCTTCTGTGTTTAGCGGTTTAACGATACAACCTGGAGAGATCTCCTCTTCTTGCTTGGAAAAGTAAGATGTACTGGAAGCCTGGTAGGTGGCATCGGAGGGAAGTAGAACCTTCCCTGGTAGCACTTTCGCCAAAGCATCGTACTGAGCTCTGGTGTTTGAGCTGATATCGGCGATTGTGTGGGAATTGTCCGACGCGCTGATTGGTGGTGGAGCTGTCATGCTTGGGGATTCTGCGGATGTGTCAAGTACAAGGCTGGAGAAGAGAAGGACAGCGACTCTAGAGAGCCGAAGATAAGTGGACATAGGCATCTGGACTTGAGGTATGAGTATTGAAGGGGGTAGGTGAAGCCGAAGTCTGCAGTGACGGCCAGAAAGAATACAGAGTGCAGGAAGTTTGAAGTCAGAGCCAGAGGCGGTGCGGAGTCATTAAAAGGTAGTGGGTACATCATGCGCCTAATTACAATATCATATCGTTGGTTGGAGTACAGAATGCAGTAGTACGTGCATGGCATAAGTCCGCCATGCCACCCTAGATTACTTGACAGCGTTAGCAAAGAGCTCTAGCGCCTAATGCGGACTAGAGTGTCCCCATAATTCGTGTCATCCACGAGCACAAAGTAGCCGGGGTTAGAGCGGCACTAAACGCGGAACGTGGTCCACGGGTAGGATACGCGAGATCCACCCGAAGACACTAGAATAGTGCGCGTCCATGTGGGCCCTCGCTCATTGTTCATGATTTACTAAGTATGTAAGTTACATTTCCCGGCAGTAGATGCGGTCCTCTGCTGATACTCTGAACAGGCGATCACTTATGGGTGCTGGTGTCACGTAGTGGTGTTCCCACTTAGAAGGCGTGATTGGTCGATCACACATCCACAGGCGTCATCGTGCAGACGGGATGGATGGTGATTTATCAATGTAACCCTGTAAGCGGATTTGGCTGTAAGGCTTGTGCGCTACGGACTTCTTTGTGTGTACTTTGCGGTCCAAAGCCAGGTAGTCGGAAGACCGTGTTATCTCCACGTATGTTGACACAGTATGTCTTCAAGAGCGGATCTTCACGGAATTTTGACTGTCATACATTGAATGTATGCATAGCTACAGCGTAAACCGGACCCGGAATTGCAAATTTTCACGTGTATGATTCCAAATTTCATGTGGGTAGCAATCTAGCGCCTGTCTGAGGAAACTACGCCGTTGTTCATTAACTTGCTGAGAGCATAATACGATGACGGCTGCGTTCAAAGCACGGTCTTCCGTTCTCGAATTCTGACCAGCGGGTCGTCACCATCTTTATTAGACATGATACCAAGCACTGGTTTCCCCTCGTCGAATTTTGGGAATGTGGTTGACTCAAGAGGCTCCACGTCAAAACGTCGCAGGAGCATGGCGACCAGGGTCACCACAGTCCTTTTCGCCACTGGAGATATGTCAGCTAATCGCTCGCGTCACGCTTTGCGCCAGAACCAACCATATCTTCCGGGGCACATTGTCACTCCGCCACCAAAGGGTCGCCAACTCGAGCTCTTCTGTAAGGCTGGGTCTCTGATGAACCGCTCAGGGTCAAATTGGTGAACTCCTTTGCCGAAAATCTCTTCGTTGAAGTGGAGTTGTCGATATGGAACCATGACACGGTTGTGTTTGCGAAGTATCTTACCTCCAATAACCGTGTCTTCGGTGATATACCGTACAGACGCAGAGTATGCCGTCATTCGAATCGTTTCATACCAGACTGCCCCTAATCTTGGACAAGAATCTTCAAGATAGTGGTAGTCAACACGGCCAGAGTCGTCGAACGCTGCTGCTGTCTCCGTGCGAATGGTGTCAACCAAGTCGGACTGATAGATTATGTATGCTAGCATCCAGAAGCAGGCCTTTCTTGTGTTGGTGTTGATGCTGGTGGTGCCGTCAGCTTCAAGCGTAGTCAGTGATAGTCGAGACTCACCCCCAGTATATCGTAACCATCATCGTTGCTATGTCGTGAGTCTCGATGCCTATCTGTCGAGCTTCATGCTCAAAGGCTTTGGTGAACCAAGCATCTCCAGTCCTTTGCTCCACTGGCGTACTAAAGTATATCTCCAAGTCTTGGATCAATTTGTCTTTCATCTGTCCCATTCGCCTGGTCGCTATTCGAGGATACTGATATAGTACCTGCCAACTCAATTCGTCGAATTCGAGGAAAGTCCACGGCATGTTAGGATCAATCTCTTCTAGTAACCCTCCGAAGTAAGCTCTCTGCCCGCCGAGTATGAAAAGGTCCGAGCTCCATTTAAGTAAAGGAACGACGACGGAGTTTGATGTCTTCTGTGTTGCAAATGCTTTACTTGACATAAGTTCCAGAACAAGTGAATCCCGGAAGTAGTCACCGAATTTGTTTCCGAGATCGTCCAAGTGTAGACCGGGGAATAGTTGCTTGATGTGTAGCTCTCTTGCGAGCTTTGCAAGAGGCTTGTGATGAAGATTCGGGAAGTCATGCTGGTGGGTATTGTGTGGTGTATAGTTATACATCACTTTCAGACAGTGATTCGAAGACCCGAAGGTCCGCATCATGGCTTGTACGAACCCATCGAATGAAAGCGTTGTCGTGTTCTTGTACGCATCTCCAACATCCTTGGGTTTCGTGAGGACGTGCAGCTGACTACCCGCAACGGTGATGGTGAAGGGTTCACGAGTGTTTCCAAAGTAATTTCTGGTCTATCTTAGCACGGTCACAAGTTTAAATAAAGATCAATGCTTGGGCACCTCGCTTCAGTGAGCAGTTCTTGGGAATTACTAAAGAAGCGAAGTGCATGACCTTGAAGGGTGTCAATGTCCCAGCTTGCCAGTCAGGATGTCAAGTTATACCAAATACTACACAGTGAACTGTCAGTATTGTCGCCGTTTCCTGCGGAATGACTTTACTGGCAGTCACCAACCTGGTATCCAGAAAGGAAATTGTTTCGGATCGTCAGGATATAAGGATGGCGAGATGCTGAACATCCAAACTCTCCAGAAGGCAAGAGCCGAGGCAGAGAAGAACAACAAGAAAGTTGTAATAGGAAAGGAATTGACCAGGGTCCGTACAGATTCGTAAGGGAGCACTTCCGTAAAGAGATTTAGGAACATGTTGATTCTCAGCTTCGGACGAAGACAAGCGAAGTTCAACTTCCACTTTCAAGCGATCTTGAGGCTTGTAAGTAGGACTGAGTAGCCTACTATGTCACAAAGAAGCTCTCCAGCATTGATCCATCAAAGTCGAGGAGGCCTGTGGTGACCCGGCAAGATGACCGCATACTCCAAAGGCTAATGAAGGCAGAAAAAGCTGTGGTGCGTTCAGCTCGCAACCTAACTACACGTAGTAATGATGTTCCGAAGAGTAATGTCGTACTGATCCACGGAAGTAGGATGATTCTGATCCATGCATGTCGGACGTTATGCGGAAACCTTGCATTTGGATCTGAGCGGGCCGTTGACAAAGGCACTCTTCCATAATGTACACCAAACGCAAAACTGGCTCTGCGGCATTAAATGCCATTGGTCCGCATAAGATCACTGTTAGAATATCAAGGATATTACATGCACAATGACAAGGATCACAATCCTTCTCGAGAACGGCTGCATCACATATGTCTACCCCGACAGCTGGGAGCATGGTCTGCGTATAGAGTGACACATGTTGGAAGGGTTATAAGACAGCCTTTGGGAGTGCCGAGGAATACGAACACCTTGAAAGAAGGATGGTGTGGAGATTCGGCTTACCCTTCACCAACATAGTAAGGCGATGTGCTTACGATTATGCTTTCCCGATGATGCCTTCCCTGGCCCCTTTGTGGCTATCGCACCCCTGTCAACAACGCGGTTTCAACCGCCGTACAATGACCGGAAATTGTGGGGCCCTCGCGGTCCGAATACGAATTAGTCCCTTTAGGGATGAAGCCGATGGCGCCGTGGGCGCTTACTAGTGTGCGGTGCGGGTACTAGTCTGACACATCTCTACTACGTCGCAGGGGGTTCAAATGTAACTTTTGCATACACACTACTCTAGTCACCTGTGTATTTCTCGTAGGATGTGATTATTTGTTTGCCAGGATTGAGCCATGTAGGTAAAGAAGCTTCCAGAAATACCGAGCTTGTATTTTCCTAGTGTTTGCCAAGACAGGACATTTAAATGGGTGGAGACCATAGTATGGCAGCTAGGTCTAATGTAGCGTGCGAGCATGCAGATCATAACTTGAATCTCACTAAAGCCGCTGCCGCAGTTGATCCCGTCTTGTGTGATCAGGGTCAACCGATCAACCGCTAGGCTAATACTTTGCAGTGTAAGGTAGCAACCACCAGCGCGCCGCAGTGCGACTGACACCCTGCGTAAGTGCATAGCTAGCCTGCCAGCTAGTGGTGATCCCACACGGACGAAGCTACAATCACATTGTATCCGCCAGCCCTTAGCGTAGGCAACAAGATAGATGCAAAAGACTCAAGTGTTGGTAACACGGAAATTTGATGGGTCTCAGGCCCGCGCACGATCCATTCGCATGGTAGAAATTTACTCGCAGACCAAACCCCTTGCAAGTCTATGCGACATATACTAGGTCGCGTACTAATCCAAATATGTTATTCTCCCGTTGCTCGTGCATATGAATTGGGGGCTTGGTACCACTAGTACGGTCACGACTCATGTACGTCTTTTGAAATTGTATCCAGGGTCTTCCTTTATCAACATGAACAATCCATTTGGCCCTACGATCGCCTTCGATGATCATTTCTTTGCGGAATCTGCCCGAAAAAATACAGCTCATGTCGATGTGGTCTTGAGATCTTGCAACCCTCAGGTCAGTTATGTCCTTACCAGCCGGCGTGAGTCTAGATTTTGTTATCATTCCGAGCAATAACTATATTGAAACGAGGCCAGGTGCCCTTGTCGGAGATCCCCATTGGAAAACCGCCAGCGGGCGTGAGTCCCAATTTTGTAGATCCTCCGTCGCTTGCACCAGCCATTATCTCTGTCAGCATGGTATTGATGATATGGACGCTGTCATTCGTGATCATGCGAATGTATGCGAATTATCACTCATCACGGGGCTTGGGAATAGATGACTGTAAGATTATCTTCCTCATTCTCGTGTACTCGGCTGGTTCGCACGACTGATGCTCTAAAGACTCTTGCATTATCGCCACTATCCTCGCTGTTGCCTACTCAGGTGTCCTCTTCTCTTGTAGGTAGATTCCTCCCACCTAGTCTTTTGCTGATTCCTGATCATATAGTAAATCGATGGGCGAGGCATAGCTTCGACATTCCACTGAGTAGCGTGGTCGATGGGAATTACTTCAAGGTAAAGACCCATTTCATTACCATTGGGCATTTAAAGATTGTGGTCTGAAGATACAATAGCGGAGCTACGCCCAAGGCATGATTCTTGGTCCTACACTCTTCTTTGCCAAAAGTTCGATATTCTTACTTTATCTCCGAGTCTTTACCATTGACAAGAAAATGCGTCGCAGCATCTGGTTGGGCCTAACTTTTAATTTTATCCTCTACTGGATCAATATTCCATTCGAGTCTTGGAACTGCGCACCGCGAGCTGGAGACTCCTGGGGTCTGGACACTACTGGAAGGACTTGTGCGAACAATATAATTTTTGGTCTGGTCCAAGGAGTCCTATCAGTTGTTTTAGATCTCTATATCTTCTTCCTCCCAATTCCGATTGTCCTGGGTCTACAAATGTCGCTTAGGAATCGACTAGCAATACTGGGTGTTTTTGGGACTGCAATCTTGTGAGTGCATGGAGAAATTCGATATGATAGTGACCACTGACTGGGCCCTAGAGGCATAGCTGCAGCCGTTGTAGCGATGGTATATCGAATAAGGCTTCACACAACAACAGACCAAAATTGGGCCGCAGCATCCCTTGAGATATGCATGTGAGTTAACATCTCTGCTTTGCGCAGCACGATACATAGTAGTTGATAAACAGCCAGTACATGTGAGAACTACGTTGCGATTATAGTTAGTTCCATGCCGGCATTCGCATCCTTTTCTAGGGGTAAAATACCAGGTGCTTCTTGGCTCGCCAGCATTCGCTCGCGAATTTCTATATCCAAAATCTTGTCTCTACGCAGTAGAAGTAGCGGCGGGCGAACTCATTCTTCAGACGATCGTACGCGTTCAGTTTCCTATGCGCGAGGCAGTGGATGGGCTGAGATCAACAGTAGCCGGAACCCAGAGGATTACGAGCTAGGTTTAGTGACGACTCAAATTCTGGGAGCAGCTACTGTGCCTCCAAATATAGAAGGTGCTTCGCACACGAGTATTGCCGTTCATCAATCGATGCGACAAGAGCGACTGGCTATCTAGCATTGGCACACTTGTCTCCACTTCATACTGCGTACTAAACTACTATATCGACCTACAGTCCAAAATTGTTCGCGATCCCATTGAAGTACCTTGTCAGCTTGGTTAAAGTCAAGATATGCATACTTGGACAATTCACGTAGCATATCAGCGTATAACAGTAGTCAATTATTGCGCCGGTCCCCAAGGGTTCCCAAGGCTATAGCCGATGAGACGCCAACACATAGGTCTCTAGTTCCATGCTTATCGTATTGATTTGACGGTACAGCTGACAGGTGGAAGGGATGCTTCGTAAAGAGTTCTTGGTCTGGCAGTCCCAGTGAATATCAATTACCGGAAAGGGACCCGTTGCTCCCCACCCTATGTACCTTGAGTTCGTGCCTCAGCCAAAGTTTCAAGCAAATCTCAGTGTACGACAAGTTGTACGGCTGGAATTTCCATGGCTAAGCTTGATTCATCATTTCGGGCGCCTTGCGTGCTGGAAGGTCCCGTCATGTTCTCGGTACCTAAGAACATCTCCGAGTAGTCATGGGATAGAATCCTTTCGAGATGTAGGCAACAGTCATGCAGCACAGTTGGCTGCGTATATATGCGGACCAATCCTTGTTAAAGATTACACACACACCACTTATTGATCAATGATTGGCTACATGTTTAATCCAATCATCTTTTAGCTCGACACCCTTCCCGTGCCCGAACTTTGAGACAATTTCAGATATGAGAAGGATCTCATCGCTCCCCAGAAGTGCCATCTCTTGAATATTCGGGGTACCAGCTTGTTATCACAATGCAATCGTATCTTCGATTTGGTTCATGGCAAAGTACTATCACTGCTCCCTCGAGTAGTCAAAATGTGTATCGGTGGGCCGAAAATCTTGATATCGGCATGAGAACCATTATCTCTCTGCTCGGGGCATTGTTGGTTAACTACATTCTGACCTGGACGGCCTTCAATTGGATTTCCAGGCGCATATCTTTGACCAAAAGACCATCGACAGTTCCCTACATTTTTCCAATCATTGGAAGTTCGTTCAATTTCGTCTGGAATCCCTTATACTTCATGAGGACAGCCACGTGCGTAATATTCAACTGCCACTTTACTGATATTCTGTATTAAAAGTGCTTGCAGTCTTCATCGTGGGAAACAAACTCCTGTTCGAGTCAAAATTCTAGGATCGGAAATCTTTATGGTACAAGGACGAGACAACGTTGTGTCACTTTTCAAGCAAACGACCGCTTCCACAGCCACGTATGTGCACATTTTCTGCCTCAAAAACTTATTTGGAATGCATTCAAAATCGCTTTCAACGTACAGGGCTGATCATTCCGGCGACCGTTCTGAGCCACACCCGGATAGCACCGTCCAGTCTCATAATCGAATTGACTTCTTGACCCACGATCCTTTGTTGAAGTTCTTCAGTGGTCCCAGCATGACCCGACTGTTTCGGAGGTTTTCTCATAAACTATCTGATCGCATCACGGCCCTCCACATCGGTGAAGACTGGGAGGATATTCCGGATTTTCTCAACTTCATCCAGATCGAGCTGAGCACAGCTGTCCTTGAGGCAACCATGGGACCTCAGCTCATCGCACAAAATCCAACTTTCGTTAGAGATCTGTACCAATACGACTCGGCGATTCCGGCTCTGTCTAAAGGACTTCCCAGATTCATGAACTCAGGAGCATACACAATCAGAGAAAAGATGCTTTCGATGATCAAGCGCTGGCACAATTACGCCCGAGAGAACTTCGACGAGGATCTCATTGATCCCGATGGCGACTTTGATCCATTCTGGGGTTCGGAACACATGAGACATCGTCAAAGAATACTTCGGAATGTAGACGGCTTTGATGCTGATGCTTTGGCTGCTTCGGATCTTGGTCTGATCTGGGGGTAAGTCTTTGTTCCACCTCTGAATAGTATCAGAGTCATTATATGACGAAGGGTAGTTTGGTGTACTGATCCTATACACCATTGCACGATCTTGCCCAAGATTTGTCTACAATGCTGACTCCCCTCACGCCTAGTATCATCACCAATGCCGTGCCTTGTGCTTTCTGGGCCGTCGTCCAGATATGCCGTGACCCGGTCTCCCTTTCACGTATACATGAGGAACTGCGATCTTCGACTTGTACTATGTCACCTTCCAATCTATCCCGTACATCGTCCAGAGTCGAACCGCAATCTAACCTCGTTAAAGACGATCCGACAGCTGAGTCCCAGTCACCAACAGCATTACCACCGTTGTCGCCCCTCCCGATCCTTGAGGTGGAGTCCCTCCTACGCAAGCCGTTCCTCCTATTGATTTACGCGGAGACTCTACGTCTCTATGTTCGCGTGTACATCACGCGCTGCCCTGAAAGATCGGACTTGCAAATAAATGATTGGATCTTCCCAAAGAACAAAGTAATCTTGGTTGCCTCAGATCCTGCCCATTTCGACTCTCAAATCTGGAATACTTCGAATGGGCGTCATCCTCTGAACAAGTTTTGGGCTGAGCGTTTCCTGCTACGAGCAGGTGATGATAGTAGTGGTCCTGTCAGAAACCTTGAAGGCCACAATGCGGAAGGCTCCATAAACCCGCTCAAGGGACGACTAGGACAGGAGTCCAATCTGCAGCCAGCAACCTTGGAAAGTCCCGTCAGGTTCACCATGAACGGTTTGTACGGATCTTGGATTCCTTATGGAGGTGGTTCAAGGGCATGCCCAGGACGCCACTTCGCTAAGAGAGAGATTCTATTTACCTGTGCTATGTTATTAGCGGCATTCGATATTGAGATCTTAGCGCACGAGGAAGACTTGAAGATTGCAGGTGGCAGATATGGCTTTGGAGCGCAATACCCAGCCGGAAAGATTCTAGCAAGGATACGGAAACGGTATTAGAAGGGTTTACCTAGACTAGGCGCGTACCTATATTAGAAATCAGCCTTAATATTATAACTAGTATCTCAGTATATTTTATAACTCTTTAAATAGTTCTTAATATATCTATTTCTATCTTCTTAGTTAATATAAGATTAAGTACTTAATAATATAAGTAAACTTATAGTTATATACTTCTAATAGAATATACTTTATATTTAATAAGATATAATTAAAGATTCTTTAGACTTAAAAAGCTTAGAAGCCTTAATAAAACTTACTTTAATATAGTAAGATAAGTCCTAATATTAGGATATAGTATTAAGGAAGGAGTTATAAGAGAGGATAATAATAGTAGAGATAGAGGAGGTAGGCTAGGGAGTAGAGGAGAGGTACTTATATAAGGGCTACGGAGCCTAGTAGAGGGAAAAGAACTTAAAGATAAAGGAATATAAAAGAGAATATTAATAAAGGCTTTAAAAGCTATTATAATTATATAAAATATATTAAAGAATAGAATAATATATAAGATAAAAAGGATAATAGGAGTAAGACTTAAATATATAAAGGAGTTTAATATAAAGGTAGATTAATAGCTTAAAGAGATATATAAGTTTAAGAAGATAATAAAAGAGTAATCTTAAAAAGGGAAAATATAAGGGGGTAAGAGGAGCTAGGTATAAATAGCTAATTAAAGTCTAATAAGTATATAAATAGGTAATATAAACTCTAAGGAGATATTTATTATAATATTAATAGGTAATACTATTAAAAGGGGATTTAAAGTAATAAATAATAGAAAGGTTAAGACCTTAATATTTAAGATTAATAATAAAATTAAAAAAGAAATAGTAAGAGTACTTATTAATAAATAGCTAGTTAAGAGATTTAAAATAATTATATTCTTAAAGATATAAGAGATTATAATAGTAGAGTACTTAATTAAAAGTAACTTAATACTATTTATAATAAAGATAGAAGTAAGAGAGAAGTTAAAAGAGAATAATAATTAGGTAAGGAAAATATATAAGTTAATAAGAGTATTAAGATAGATCTTCCTAGTTATAATATATAAAGTATAAAAGAAGGTAGTAGATATATTAAAATAAAAAGAGGTAAAAGAGGTAATTATCTAATAAAATAAAAAGAACCTCCTAGAATTAAAAATTATAAGGATAGCCTAGTTATAAATAATATAAGAGAGGAGAGAGGCGGGGGTAGTAAAGAAGAGGGCCTTACTACTATTAAAGTTACTTATACTAGAAATAGTAGATAAAGTAATTAAAAAGGGCCTAGTAGTATTAATAAACTAGGAAGTCTATATATTATAAAGAAATATATATTTTCTATATATAATAGGCGCGCTTATATATTAGCTTTAAAGCTTATTTTAATACCTTTAATTATTATAAGCTACTATTTATACTTCTATAATATTAAAAGCACGCTTAGTTTTCTAATTATTTATTATATATAAATTAGATATTATAATTTATATAATATTCCTAGAAAAAGTTTATTAAATATTATAACTAATATTTCTACTATCTACTTATATATATTTAATAAATATATCTTTCTAAAAATTTATACTATTATTATTATAATCTTATTAGGTAGTATTACTACTATATCTACCTATCTTATATATTTCTTAAAGAGTACTATTTATACTATTATTATAAGTAGTATTATTATTAGAAATTACTACTTATCTATCTATTCTAATTATAGTAGTCTATTTATACTACTTTAATTTATTACTTATATTAATACTAGTACTATTATTAATAATATATAAAATTATACTTATAGTACTTAATATATATTTATTAGATTATTTACTTAGTATTTATAAACTACCTTTTAATAAAACTATTTCTATCTACTTAACCTCCTTATATTATAAATTCTCTTCTTAAATCTTACTACTTTCTAGTTAAATTTCTACGCGTAGCTTTTTTCTAATCTACTTCTTAATCCTTATATATTTAACCTTATTATAATTATATTACTACCCTTTAATATCTTATACTATATCTATTCTAGTTATACTAGCTTAAATATATCTTAGAAATCCTCTATTAACTAAGATTTATAAGTACTTTAATTTATAAGTAGATCTTCTCCTTCTATTATATATAATATATAGTATCTTATAAGTTACTACTTATTATCTATCTTTAATATACTTAATAATATATATCTATATATAAAGGTAGAATAAGAGTTAAAAGAGAGGTTATTATTCTATCTAATTTAAGAGGTTAGTTATATATAAATAAATAGAGTAAGTAGAATTATACTATTAACTATTTCCTCTTAAGCCTTACTAGTATATAAGGATAGTATTATTAAGGTTTAATACTTATACTTTAAAGAGCTATTCTATAATATTTAATTAATACTAGAATTATTATTTTAATTAGATTTTAAGTTAGCTATTATATCTCTCTTTATATTAGTTAAATAGAAATACCTACTTTAAATACTTAAAGGACTAGAGTATTTATTATTATCTAAATTATTTAATAGTAGTAAATTATCTAATTAACTAGTATTAATATCTATTTTATTTACTTTATTATTATTTCTATTTATAATTATAATATTATAAAGTATATCTCTTATCTCTTTTAAATATAACTTATAAATATATCTCTTATAAAGGTTAGACTCTAAATTATCTTATATATATTATATTACTTATTAATACCTTATAATAGTATATAATTAGCTCTTAATTATATATTTATATATAATAATAAGATAGTTAGTTATATACTCTAGATCTTTTTACTCTTAAATTTCTTAATATAGTAAATACTATACTTATATTTAGATATATAATAGGGTTAGGGTTAGGGTTAGGGTTAGGGTTAGGGTTAGGGTTAGGGTTAGGGTTAGGGTTAGGGTTAGGGTTAGGGTTAGGGTTAGGGTT